>ENA-ORBV01000195-ORBV01000195.1-microbial-mat-metagenome-genome-assembly--contig:-NODE-195-length-132373-cov-13.134569_pt1 | contig 132373 bp, 110 predicted proteins | sample MGYA00237777_ERZ505514 | MGnify/ENA primary metagenome ERZ505514 (study PRJEB26160, sample SAMN06269048) | microbial mat metagenome | isolation source: Oligotrophic lake microbial mat | place...
GTCAATTAACACTTAATAGTATAATTGATATAACCGGAAAATACCCTGGTAGATCAATTGTTGGCATTACCTTAGAATCTGCAGCTTGGTCAATAATTCAAAAAGGTGATTTAAAATACTTGGATAAAAATCTGACATTGCTAAAAACGGCAGTAGAATCAGGAGATTTACATCCTAGATATTTAGCCTCTGCTATTGATAGAATTGAAGTATTAAAAAATAACACGCAGATTTATGGAACACAATATCAAATAATTAATGGCAAGGAAGAAGTTTATCCAATTAAGGACCAAGATAATTTGGATAAACTACGTGCTGGAATGGGATTACCCCCGCTTGAGGAATCACGTTCAAGTTTGGGAGACATAATAATTGATCGGCTTAAAAATAATTAGGTTGTACAAACAATTTCTGTAAGATGAAAGTAAAAATGCTAAGCCTCAAATTAAATTTGCTGTTATTTTGTATTTTGAATTTAAGTTGTTTCGTAATCAATGCTCAGCCAAAGGATACGTCTTATATTAAATATTATCCATTTATGAACAACTTACCAAAAGACTATTTGTATTATGAAAACGGTTACCTAGAATCCAAAAAAACAATTGAAGACAACTCTATTATTTGGAGTGAGAAGGAATATCCTTATTGGCGTTTTTTTATTTCCAATATTGCACTTTTAGCTCCTGATAGTGTTGTTAAACAAATATGGCAAGAAGCATTTGAAAACAGCCCTCATGCAATCTGTGACTTTTATTCTTGGATTTTCAATAAACCATTTGATTCAAAATATTTGCATCAATCACCAGTTGCTTATTTTTATTTACATAACGAAAAAACATTTTATGATAGTGTATGTAATATTATTTACAGCAAATATGATTCAACTCTAATTAAAAAGATGCGAATCATTGTTACAGATGATAATGGGAGAGGCAATCGAGAAGTAACAAATGTTCAAATCAGCAAGGATAGCGTCAACCAAATCAAAGTAGCAGCTATTATAAAATCTTTGGGAAAATATCCAGGACGGTCTGTCGTGGGTACATCTCTTGAAGAAGTCGCCTGGTTAGTTATACAACATGCTTCTGAAGAATTTCAAAAAAAATATTATGCATTTGTTGAATCCGCAGTTCTATCAAAGGATTTAAACCCAAAATATTTAGCGTACACAATTGACCGGATTAATATGGGGAATAATGTTCCACAAATATACGGGACGCAATTTACTAAAGTTGATAATGTTAATAAATTGTATCCCGTTAGGGATCTTCAAAACGTTGATAATTTAAGAAAAACTTTAGGACTTGGCCCACTGAAAACTTATTTGGAGCAAAATAAAATTCTGGTTAATTAAGTATGATCTTAGCGTTTGTCGGTGAATTTGATAATTCCTCTAAGAATGTAGTGGATTGGTTGAAGAAAATTGATTCTAATGTTCATTTAGTTGCATTAAGAGATTGTGATGTTTTGTACCCTGTTAATGTCGAGTTAAGTAATAATAGTAATTACGAAGAATTAATAAATATTTGCTCAGATCAGGTTACGTTTTATTACTATAGGCGGGGCAAATTTAGAACTTGTTTTAGCCCCCTAAATACCCGGACATAATTACAATAAAAAATTTGTAATTATGCGCATGAAAAAGAAGTACACGAATGCAGAAAAGATCAGCATTGTGAAGGAAGGGGCCAAGCAGGGCGTGAAGACTACCCTGGAGAAGTACGGGCTGTATCCTGCCACCTACTATTATTGGAAGAAGAAGTATGACTCTATGGGGGATGCCGGCATGGATCATGGGATGACCAAGGAACGGCTTCAGGAAATCCAACGGCTTCAAAAGGAGAATGCGATGCTAAAACAAATTATAGCCGAAAAGGAATTGGAAGTTCGGCTTCAGCAGGACCTGATAAAAAAAAAGTATCGGTGAGCGAGCGAAAGGAATTGGTCAGGAGCTATATCGCTAAGGGAATGAACCGGGACAAGGCCTTACGGTTAGCGGAGGTCAGCAAGCATCAATATTATTATGCAGCTACAAGTAGGCCACGCGGACGAAAGCCGGATGTAGATACACGCTGCCAAAAGTCAGGAGCAAGCATGCAGGTGGTTGATGAGCAAACGGTGGTAAATGAAATCAAACGCATTAAAACCACTCCGGAGATAGCGGACTATGGCTATCGCAAAGTATGGGTAGCGCTGATGTTGTTAGGGTATCGGATCAACCACAAGAAAGTATATCGCATGATGAGCTCCCATCAATTGCTGAACGACCGACATCAACGGCCTCCCAGGCAATATGCAAAGTATCGAAAGGTGTGTCCTAAAGGGCCCCTGGAAGTATTGGAGATGGATATCAAGTATCAATGGGTAGAGCAACATTGCTGTCATTCCTTTATCCTGACGATCCTGGATACGTTCACCAGAGCCACGCTACATTGGGAGGTAGGCTATACGATGAAGCAAGCACAAATAAAGAGTGCGTGGGAAAAGGTAATTGCCAACCACTTGCAGGGAGCCGACATGTTGTCTCGTGGAGTGCATATAGAAATCCGCAATGACAATGGAAGCCAGTTTGCCGCGAAGATGATTCAACAGTTCTTTAAAGACAATTATTTACACCAGGTGTTCACACATCCCTATACCCCACAGGAGAATGGCCACATCGAGAGCTTTCATGCGATCTTGGGAAGGTCACTTGATCAGCGCAGGTTTTTTACGATTCAGGACCTGGAGCGACACTTGAAAGTGTTTTATAGGATTTATAACGAAAAGAGATTACATGGCTCTATTGCTTATCTGCCGCCAATGAGGTTTTGGAAATTGTGGAATGAAGGGCTGATCGAAAGAAGAGAAATGAAACACCACAAGGTGAAGTTCAAACTGAAGATCCCATACCAGCAATTATCGGGTAATGGGAAACGGAGGGAAGCATCTTGCTATTCTTTGCCTGTCCTCGATGGACAGGTAAAGAATCAAAAAAAAGTGGTCAGGCCTGAATCACTTCAACCATCGGTATAAAGGTCACCGTCGGTCGCATCTTGCTGATGCAAAAATCGGAATGAAATGAGTAACTTGTATCACCTAACCGTAATTTGTCCGAATAATAGGGGGCTAGACCACAAAGCTATCTCAGTCATTGTAGACAATCCTGATGTATTCCCTAAACAAGAAATTATTATATGGTTAGTAAATAAAAACTCACTAGAAAGTGATTTGGAGATTGTGGATTACTTTATAAGTGAACTGCATTTTGCTGCAGCGAGAAAGCAATTAGAAAGCCTTGACGAAAAGTACCATATGAACAGTGAGCAAAAAGTAGAGCTTCATTATTTTACTCAAGTAAAAGAGGCTCAAATAACAATGAAGCAACAAGGTTTCCCAATTGATAAACTAAGCCATGAAATCATATCCATTTTAGAACCAGTAGCCTTGGCCAGTAAAGGCTTAGGTGGTGATCAGGCGCGTGCGCTTTTAAATCAAAATGGGTATGACTATTTTATACCTCCGGTATTTCCAGCACGTCGGAGTATCCAACAAACGGAAACGGATTTACCTTCTATTGCTCATAAAAAGTGGGAGTCTCACGAAGAAATAATAAATTTATTGTCAGCTGCCCCAAATCCTGCTTCTTCCGAGCTGCAGTTTACGTTTGAGTTGTGGGAGAACAAACCAGGTTTCATAATTTTGAGAGATCATTTAGGGAATCTTAAAGCAAAATTACAAGTGAATGAAAAATCAGGTACAATTAGATGGAGTTGTGAGAGCCTATCTTCAGGCGCCTATTTCTATTCATTTGAAACTAATGGTCAATTATTAATAGAACCGAAAAGTATATTGATTATTAAATAAATACATGCTGGAAATGGAGGTTTCGTATTATGGCAAAAATTCAATCATTCAACAATATTTATTATACATGAAGGTGAAACTATTGTATGTTATGTTGTGCTTGGCATTGAGTGAATATGTCCATGCACAGTCGGCATCAATAAATAGAACCTTTAGTTTTTTGCCTTTTAAAACCTCCATTTTCAATAGTATTGTCGTGTCAGATAGCTGTTATTATATAACTGGAATTGTTGCAGATAGCATTTGGCCATATAATACAGGCGCTCTCTTTGTCAAAACAGATCTTGATGGTAATCCATTGATCATTAAAGGTTATACAGATAAGGTGAACCAATTTGAAACTTGGTATCAAAGCCTAAGCTCAAATAGTGAAGGAAATCTTGTTACCCACGGTTATAATTATGCCCAAGATACAAATGTCTTATTTTTTATTAAGTATGACACCGAAGGAAGCATTCTATCCTTAACAGATTTTTGCGCTAATCCCGGTTCTGTTCAGGAAGTGCCTTATGATATGACAAATTTTGGAACCATAATTCTATGATATGTGTATCAGTGACAAACCAAGATGGAATACCTAAACTTTGGTTAATTCAAGTGGACCAAAATGGCTTTCCACAATTTAGTAAGCCAATTGACATTAATGTCAATGGAATCGGATTAAATCGGATATGCACAACCCCAGACGGAAGCGTGTTGGTTGGCGGACTTGGGAGCAACCAAAATCTTGTAGCCAAAAATATTAAAATGCAGATAGTGCTCATCAAACTTGACAGCCTCGGTAATAATGAGTGGGCCTATTATAGCCCCGAGAATGAAGATTGGTTAGGAACATTGGGAGGTGTGGTGGTAAATGAAAATAATGAAATTATTTTTGCTACTGCGAGAGGTACAGCGATTCCAATAAACTCTTCAAGTGAATATTTTATTTGGGACTGGTGTTTGGTTAAGATGGATACAAACAAAAATATACTTTGGAGGACATTTTTCAGATCTACTACCGACTCATTAACAGAAGTTGATCAACATCTTTGGAATATGATTGAATTAAGGGATCAAAAGGGATATGTTGCAGTTGGCCAGAGTTTTGAGCCAGGTCCCAATTGGTACGGTTGGATAGTTAAAGTAGCAGAAAATGGAGATAGCCTTTGGATGCGTAATTATAATTTTGAGGGAATTAATATTGTATATGAATTAAAGGATATTAAAGAGGATTTAGAAGGGAACTTGATAATGGTTGGTGAATATCGCGACATAAGTGGCGGAGATGTGGGACAAAAAGCCTGGTTGCTTAAAGTTGACCAGTATGGTTGCCTGGTACCAGACTGCCACTTGGTATCTACTGAAGATGTTTATTCGGAAGAAGTTAATTTATTGCTCTATCCCAATCCTGCAAAGGATTATTTAAGCTTTTACTGTTCATTTTCTCCTTTATGGAAAGAAGTGACGTATTCCATTACTGACAACCAAGGTCACCTGTTATATCACTCGAGCCACTTAATGAATAATACTACAAATGTAAATTCTGTTGATAACTTATCATCAGGAATTTATTTCCTTAATCTATTCAATAGGAACCAAATTGTTAAAACTGAAAAATTTATGGTTGTCCATTAATTGATAATCTGTAACCTAGTACTTATGAAAGCTATACATTTTATACTGATCTTTTTGTTTATTTCATCCTTTTCAAATTTATTTGCACAACCATATTTTAAGTTATTAAAAAATGGTCGAAACTGGATTTATACACGAATGGCACCAGGCGAAGAACCCCCAGTACATATTGCGTTAGCATTCGCATTGTCAATGCAGGGCGATACTATAATTCAAGGCAATTCTTACCAGAAAATTTATCAACGCACTTTAAGGAAAAATGCAGGCTCAACTGCCATTCAAGACCCAAAAGAAATACTGAACACCTATTTGTATGCATTGATAAGAGAAGATACAAATGCACGAAAAGTTTATATGCTACCATATAGTGACACTATTTCTATGTGTCAACCAACTGAGCATTTATTATATGATTTTTCTTTGCAAGAAGGAGATACATTAAATGAATGTGTGTTGGAAAATATATATTTACCATTTATGTCTGATATATCACGAGTTGATTCTATTCGACAATTTGTTTATTCAGACCTAGAGACGAGAGCATTTTATATGAGAGGCATATTCGACAATTATGGCGATTCTTTTGAAGACACAGGACTTATACTTGAAGGCTATGGATATGAACGACATGGATTGATAAATTATGGTAAAAATGGCCCATTGGTTTTATTTCAATACTTTTGTGAAGGTGATTCTCTCGATTGCGAGCTCCTTTCAGCCGTACAGGAGCCGATTGAATCTTCAAAATATGGCATCCTTATTACCCCTAATCCAGCTCAAGACTTTATAATTATTCAGCCAACACCAGCAATTCAGAAAGAAATTAGACTGACTGCTTCTTTACTAAATGCGACAGGTAACGTTGTTCTTCAGAGGAATTGGAATACTATTGATAACCTAAAAATCGAAGTTAATACTCTTAGTGAGGGTATTTATTTTTTGAGCATATACGGGCAAAGAATTAATACAGTTCAGAAAATAGTAATTGCCCATTAAGTTGTATTCGATTTATCTCTTTGGTTTTATGGATGACTAATTGGACTACACGCTTCAATGATGTCACTGTAGATTCCGGAGCAATGTGACCCCCCTAAATTGGGTATTTCAATCGCTTTCACATTATTCCAGGCAAGAATAATCTGTCATTCCGACATATTGCCCCCCATTAGGCACCTGTCATTCCGGCGCATGTTGCCCCCCCCTTTAAAAGTGCTTTCTGATTGGTATCCGCCCGACTAACAGCATCTTGTTAAAGCAAAACTGATTCTTTTGCTTTGCCGGCATGAAAGATAATGAAATACAGTGGCATCGCCATATCGACAAGCAATCAAAATCTTCTCTTACCATTCAGACCTATTGTGATCGGCACAAACTTTCGTCGGGCATGTTTTATTACTGGAAGCGCAAGCTTAATGTAATACACGGCAATACTGGCAGCCTACGGTTCTCATTGATTCTATGCCACGGAAGGGTTTTATGAACAAATCGTTTCATTCTTTCCTCACACAGGATGCATCCTTGAATGGAATGAGTGGCGGACCAATATTTGATCTGAATGGTGACGTTGTGGGCGTTGCCTCGGCAAATATGACTAGGCAGATCCCTCGTCAGAATGGAATTCCACTGACTATTGAAAATGGGGTAGGGATTGACCTGGTTGAAATTCAAGCGTTCTTGCCTAAGGTGTTAGGGCCGGCGTTGATTGCTGCTCGTTGATTATTTATGCTGATGGGCATTGCAGAAATGCAATGCCCAGTTTTATCAATGCTCAAATGAAGAAAACGTGATGTCAAGTTTGTATGATGAAAGCCAAATACCAAATATGCTTGTTCATACAGCTAAGCCTTCATAAGGAAACACGGTTAATCTTTATATGCTTTGACCTCATATGGGTATAATAAACGAATATCAGAATCGACTCCTTGACTTTCGCATTTCAACAACTTCACAACACCCTTCGTAACAATTAGTTCTTTGAGTCTAAAGAGCTCTGCATCGGTATCGTTATAAGCTAACATTACAATTTGTCCTCGTGTAAATTCCATTTTCGTTTTTGTTCTTTTTGCATTTCAAAACAGTACCTTCCAATTTTGTATCTGCTTCAGAAGTCTTTACCAATCATCCGTTTGTGCATCCTGCATCCTTATTTCCAAAGAGTTTAATAGAGCTCTGAATTTTTCATCAACTCCCTTATAATATTTTTGCCCCCTTTCCTTTGTATTAGCCTCCTTCAAAGAGACCTCAATTGGTTGAGTTGTGCGCGAAGTTACGCCCATAACCGTGGCAGAAGCATCATAAATAATATCATAAAGTGAATATCGGTATCTACCATCTTTGGTTTCAATTTTAATAGTAAACCAATATCCACCATAGACATTTGCCTTGATGAAGCCTTTAATGTAGATTAGGTGTAATTCTTTATCAGCTTCTTGGATTACCTCCTTGGTTGATTTGAAAGCATCTATTGCCCAACTTTTAGCTGCCGTGTACAGTTCATCAGCTGTTATTGAAGTATCAAGTTCAACTACATTAGCATAAATGACCATACTATCCACCATTGGGAAAATAGCGTAAATGGGATTTTGGCTAATTCCCTTTACGCACGAAATCAACAGAATTGAGAAAATGATGTGCCTTAGCATTGAAAAGGATTTTATGGGTTAAAAGACCATAGCTAAAGTAGTGAGTATTTTACTTTCGAATACAAAAAGGGCCAAATATATTCCGCAATACTTTCCAACTTGTCGGCTCACCCGTAATTTCACTTAATTATTTCCAAGCTTGGGAAAGAATATTAAAAGTGAAGCATATTAAAGCTTAATCTATTTTTACTTTGTCGTCCCCGGCATAAACAACTCCGCAGGTAATTGAAAATATTCGCGAAGTCTTTGCGCCATCTTTAGCGTGATTTCCCTTTTTCCGGAAAGAACGGAAGAAACATGTCCTTTACTTCCGATAAGCGGTTCAAGGTCTTTCGCTTTCATGCCGGACTCTGCCATTTTAAGCTTTATGACTTCAATTGGATCAACTTCCGGAATAGTAATGTGGCGATCTTCATAGTCACGAATGAGGAGCAATAACAGGCCAAGTTCATCACCTTCAGGTGTATTCTCTTGGGCATGGAATATGTGCATCGCCCGCTTAACTGCTTTTAGGTATTGGGCTTCTGTTTTTAAAACTTTCCAGTTCATTTCTTATTAGCGTTGTAGGTTAGTATTCTTGTATTGAATTCCACACTGGCTGCATCGATCCTGTTGTATTCAACGTGTGTTCCAAACCATATAATATAAGCGGCCTGTTGACGGAAGTTGACCGAAATAATAAGTCTGAACTCATTTCCTTTAATATTAAAAATGACTCTGCTTTGCGCAATAAGGCTTGCCGTGCCATAGACAGCCTTGAGTTCATTGAAATGCTTGAATTCTTGTTTAGAAATCTCATGGTACCAGGTCAACAGCGATAGCCTTGCCAATGGGTACTTCTCACAATAATAGAGAATGGACCGCTTGACAATTATATTCATTCAGCAAATATAAGGCAAAAGTTTGCAAAATGCAAACAAAATATTGCTTTCGAATGCGTTTTTCTATTTGCCGATGCAAAAGCGTCCAAAGATATTCCCCAATACATCCTCCGTAGAGATTTCCCCAGTGATTTCCGAAAGATGATATAGTGCCTGCCGTATATCCTGCGCCAAAAAGTCATGCGTGATACCCGATGCTAAACCCACCAGCACATCCTTCAACCTCGCCTCCGTGCGATCCAATGCATGATAGTGCCGCGCCGAACTAATCATCGGAAGATCCGAAGGGATATCTTTTTTGACAGACTCACCAAGTACTTCTATCAGATATGGAATGTTCATGTTGTGCGCAGCAGAGAGCGGGACGATAGGGTAGTCACCGATTTTCCATTCTTCTGCAACCGCATACGGATTGAGATCCATTTTGTTGGCCGCAAGTATCACTTTTGCATTCTTTGGTTGAAGGACAGCGATATCCTGCGCAACTTCTTCAGGTGATAGAGAAGCGATATCAAACACATAGACAAGGATAGAAGCCAGTTCTATTTTTTCCATGGTGCGACCAATACCCATCACTTCAATTTCATCATGCGCTTCACGGATACCCGCAGTGTCTACCAACCGGAATTGAATCCCATCGATCACCAGGATTTCTTCAATGGTATCGCGTGTCGTGCCAGGGATGGCAGATACGATCGCACGTTCTTCATTCAGGAGTTTATTGAGCAGCGTGGATTTACCAGCATTAGGACGCCCGGCGATAACAGTTGGTATGCCTTGTTTAATTGCATTGCCTATATGAAATGTTTCTTTTAATCGTGAAGTGAGTACGATGATTTCGTTGATCAACTTTTCCAATGATTCACGATTAGCAAACTCCACATCTTCTTCTCCGAAATCAAGTTCGAGTTCGATGAGACTCACAAAGTCCAATAGCTTCTGACGTAATATTTGTATTTCCGAAGAAACTCCACCTCTCATCTGCTGCACCGCCATCCGATGCGATACACTGGTCTGAGAGGCTATGAGATCAGCCACCGCCTCAGCCTGCGATAGATCCATCCGCCCATGCAAAAACGCCCGCATGGTAAACTCTCCCGGATCCGCAGGACGCGCACCTTGCCTGATCAGCAATGCCATGATCTCCCTGACGATAAAGGGCGATCCATGACAGCTGATCTCCACCACGTCTTCTGAGGTATACGACTTCGGACTCCTGTACAATCCGACCACTACATCATCCAGATGCTGACTCTCCTCATCCACAATACGCCCATAATGCAACGTATGCGATGCCGCCCGCTCCAGGATCGTCCCTACAAAGATGCGGTCCGTCAGTTCTATTGCCCGCGACCCTGATAGCCTGAGCATACTGATTGCCGCCACCCCTTGACCGGTAGAGAGTGCTATGATGGTATCTGAAAGATGGGATGTCTGCATATAGACGCAAAGCTAAGCTTAGGGAATAGATAATTGACAATTGACAATGGATAAGGGAGGGATCCGTGAAGCGTCTGTCGTGACGCTTCGCAGATCTCTCCTTATAACTTGTGTTTTGTGGTTTTTGCCTTAGCGTTATACCCTAATCTGGATTGAGCGAAGTGGAAGTATACCCTCACTTGTCATGTTCGAATGTTTGGTGGAGGATAGTAGCGTTCCTTAAAGGCAGGATATAGGAGCTCCTCTCATTGTTTTACAAACCGCTTAGCAATATATTGTCCTGACACCATTCGCATTTTCATGATATAGATTCCTTCTGTCAAATCCCTAACATGAATCTGCGTTAGATTTTCTTTCTCCGAAAGCATTAATTTTCCGGAAGCATTGTATATATCCAGACTGACAATATCTTCTTTGCTTTGAATCGTCATCAAATCATTTACCGGATTTGGAAAGATTTGTACGGACGCTTCTGCTTCCGTCACATCTTTTGTGGCGGTTGTCGATTCCACAGTATATACGCTTATCTTATCCGTAATACCTTCTCCACCATTATTGATAAGAAATATTTTCTTGCCATCTGGGGATACAGCAATATCCCGCAGTCTTCCGTTCAACGCCTGATCTTCTGCAAAAAAAGTTTGCGGATTTGGATTTCCAAGTGTGGAGGGCATAAGACTCCTACCATCAGGCATGAGATTTATTACATGAACCTCATTGTCCGTATTCGCACCATTTTTCAAGGATACTACCAACAAACTATTATTCCATTCGGAGATGCCAGAGCTGCCGTAATAGATGCCATCAGCGGGCGCAGGTGTGCACCATGAAAGATAATCTTCATTATCCGGCTGTGGTTCATCACAGAAGGAGTAAAAAGCTTCTACCAATTTGTCTCCTGCAATGGCCGGATGGGGTTCATAGCTATTAATAAACTCGGCTTCCCCAGGATAATTATTGTCTTCATGATATCCCCTCACCCATTTCCATCCATAATTCATCCCAGCTTGAAGCAAATTGATTTCATCATCAGATCGGTCTCCATGTTCGATGTCAAAAAGAAGATCCATCTGTGGAATATGCATAAGTCCCTGAGGATTTCGATGTCCTCTGGTGTAAAAGGAATTTCCAGGAATAGGATTATCTGAAGGTATAGTACCGTCCATGTTGTACCGATGGATTTTGCCATTATCTGTATTGGTATTTTGGGTCTGATTGTTGGGATTTTCTGATTGAGGTTCATAACAATCTGGACTGTTCGTTTCAGATACGCCATGATCTCCAATCGAAAGGAATAAATAGGTTTTTCCATCATCCCTTGTGATGGCCATAAGCCGGCCTCCCAAGTGATCATATCCGGAAGATAACCCATTCACAAGGTCTGTGCTGCCTGTCACGGATTGTGATAACCAATTCCACGTTAGCCTTGCCAATTTGAATTTTGTTGCAGGTTTATTTGGTGTCCCACTGTTATAGGAATACACAAAATAAATATATGCATTTGCGGGATTTAGAAAGTCAGGATGTAAATCCAACCCAAGTGTCCCTGCGCCAATGGTTGGCATAAAACATAATGCGGATTGCTCCAAAGGCGAACCACCAAAATAATCCGCTGCGACATACACAATAGTTTTAGCACCTGTAGATGGATCTACCCTTGAAACCATTCCTTCAGCTTCAGTGATCCAAAGATATCCATCCGGCCCATGGGTCATTTCCCAGGGGGTAGTTAATTCAGTGGATAATTGCGAGCGGGTGAAAGTTTGAGATATCGAGGCAGAAATCGAAAAATACAGCAGTAGCATCGTAAGGATAGTTTTCATACTAAACAATTGAAAAAGTTTAAAATGGAACAAGGAAACTTACGCTGGGAGATTCACTGCTCTTAATTGATGTAAATATCGGCAGAGTCGAAAAGGTGGATGTTATACTATCCTTTGCATTAGTTATATAATTCGCACTTTATTTTTTCAAATGACATCGGATATGATCTATAGATGTGAAAAGGTGATTCTGCCACCGCACAGTTGTGGTAAGAGGGCACAAGGCAAGACCATTGTAATGATAGGCTATGAGCAACATTTTAAGAATGCTTGACCCAAAATATTTTATCTCGATTTATTCGTTTTGAACAATGCGTTTTGGAAAATTGCCATCTTCAAATTAGATCAGGCATTGACAAACAAAGAATCTGATATCGAAGATTTTATACAAGAATGAGTTGAAACTATTTCATTTCGGATTCTACGATTGATTGAAGTGATAAATGGTCGTGTTAGCGCCGTGTAGGCATTTCATCCACCGAAAATGGCCTTATATTTTCACGAAGGTTTCCATTCGCAAACCATGCCTGTTGCTTGCCGACAACGTATACATCCCACTGGTGAATGAATTGACATCAATCGTCCTGGTAAACGCAGTTTTATTTGTTACTTCAGCTTTATACATTAGTTTGCCATTGAGGTCATTCACGAGTATCCAGTAATCTTCAGCTTGTTCGCCTTCGATGTGCAGTTGAATATGGTCACTTGCAGGGTTAGGGCTGAGCGTCATCGAAATGTTGATTGGTTTAGGATCTAGTAATCCGGACAAAGGTGTGCCAATGTATTTGTAGACGTTTTCAGATGGCTGCTCATATCCATTTGGAATCTGACAGCAATAACCAATTTGATCATCAACAAACGCTGTAAAACCTCGTGTAAAGCTGATATCATAGTCCACACTGATCCAGGAATCACCATGATCATAACTGATGCGCGTTTCATCAAGAAGGTTAATCACAAGTGTTTTCGTACCGGGGACATGACTGAACCCGCTGATGTATTTGCTATTGTCTGCCGGGGTGAGATCCGTCCAGGTGTTTTCATCAGGATGTCTGCGGTAGAGTTCAAAGGTTTTATCACCCTCAGGTGTTTCGCCTATTTGAATATAGTATAGGAAATTGTCTTCATCCGCCTTGAGGTCAAGACCATAATGTGTCGCTGTAGGATTGTCCCAAACTGACCAGGTATGTCCCCTGTCTGCAGAATAGAACACCCGGTTGTAATACGTATCAAACCAAATGTTATCCCCATTGATACCATAGTTTCCGAATATGGTATATTCATCATCGGCTATAACAGGAGGTATATCGCCTTCACCAACCTGATCCCACGAAAGACCGCCGTCAGAAGTTGTAAATATGGAAAACAAACTATCGATTGCATCACCCCAGATGATGCCGTGATCCTGATCCCAAAAATAGATCGCACTGACAAAGACATCCTCAACAGGTGCATTGAGTTGATCCCAATTTTGACCACCATCTGCAGTGTGAAATATTTTACCACCGTCCGCATAGTCATAGTATGCAATCCATGCATTATCCGGACCGTCTGCAAAAATACTGCAGAGAAGACCATCCGTTTGGATTCCCGGGAAAGTACCGGCTACCCAGGTATTGCCGCCATCCTTAGTGCGGCTGAAGGAATATTCTCTTTGGATCCAATCGCCCGCTGAATCAAGTGCAAACCCAAACGTCCAGGCCACCGTGTCATTGGCAGGACTGATTCGCCAACCCTGGGTAGGAATGGGAAAATTAACCTGATGCGGTTCCCAGATTTGAGCTTGTAGATTGGATGATACGCAAAACAGGATCGTAATAAATGTAAAAAGTTTCATCGCTCTTTGGTTTTAAGTGTTATGCATTAATTTTTAGAAGAAATTCCAGTGTTCATTGCAAGATTATTGACTGATCAGGAAATGCGAGAAGCGCAAGGGTAGGGCACTCCGTACATCATCGAAATGTAGCATGTCTCTGTCTGATACAAGCGCATGTCTGTCAATCTGTGCCTTTTACTTAGCAGTTGGTAATTCTGAGTCGGTAGATTGCAAAAGCTATTAAGGCCCAAAAGAAAGCGATTCGCCTGGCACAAACATGCATCGCATTGAAAATCCTACCACCCCTCTTTCCCGGAACATTCTGTATCCAATGTCAATACTTCAACAAGAGAGGGGACGGGGGTGAGTTCTCGGTATATCTGTGATCGGGCATTTGTGATGCACAAGTATGCAAAGCATTGAAAATCCTACCACCCCTCTTTCCCGGAACATACTGTATCCAATGTCAATACTTCAGCAAGGGGACGGGTGTGAGTTATCGGGTGATCTGTGATGGAGTAATGGAGTGATCGAGTGATCGAGCGGTTGCTGAACTGCGCCTTACTGAGCGGGCGGACGAGGAAGTGTGAAAGGAAGTCGAAGTGTAGCACTTGTATGAGAGACAGCAGGTCGAAGCAGGATCAGTGACCAATAGACTAGTGCCGAAAAGCAGCATCAGGCAATGATGCGAAAATCATTACGATGGTTGATCAGACAGAGGCCACTTCTTGTTTAACATATTGTTTCGGTGTGAAACCATACTTTTTCTTAAACGCCGTTATAAAATGACTGGGATTCTGGTAGCCAATTTTGAAGGCAATTTCTTTGACCAGCAATTCACCGGAAGATAGCATCTGCATCGCGGACTCCAGTTTGTGATCAGCATGATATTGGTGGATGGTCTTACCAAAAATATAACGGTAGCCTTCCTTGAGGGTATTTCTAGGGAGTTCAAATACAAGGGCAAGATGGTCAGGATCAGGCACAGTGTCGATATGGCTCATGATGTGACGCCGCACCTCATGGATCTTGCTTTCTATCGCAGGGGTCATCATCACCGGGCAGGCCTCCATGTGTTGACCAAAGGCGGTTTCCATGATCAGGCTGAAGATTTCAAGAAATTTAGCCTGCTCGAAAATGGATTTAAAAGGAATCTGGAGTTTGTGATGAAGTAATTGATCAAAACAAACGAGGAGGGACGGGTTGACCGGAATCAGCTTCATCAGATCCCGCATATTCAGTTTAGGTGCGGTTTCAAGTTGGTGCTGGTCAAAAGCAGGATTAATTAGTGAATGCAGTTTGGAAACTTCCATCTGCACCGTATAAAATTCAGTTTCTGGTTGACATGCCATTTTGGCCTGCCATTCCCCTTTTGGAAAAGCAAGGAAAATAGCCTCACCGGTATTGAGTTCAATAGGGTGAGGGATGTAGGAAGTATGGATATGCATATGCCCTTGTTTGAGGCAAAACAGGTATACATCCGTAGGCTGACATTGCAAGTCAGTTATACCTGCATCCTTGTTTTGATAGGCCCTCAACGTGGCCATATCCCTTATTTCGACTTCTTTCAACTGCTCATTTCTCATTCGGTCCACCCTGATATCCACGTTTCTTCTTTGAATTTTATAATAACGATTTCAAATCAATTAAGTTGCTAAGTACCTGATTATGAGTGATAGTTTAATGACATATCCTACAGGACGGCCGTAAAGGTAACTGATCAGGGATTTTTCGGGGATGACTGATGTCATTTGAGGATATGATTTAGGGTTTATAAGGAGAATGGCCGCTGGATGGAGTTTTCTCCGCCAGCACAGTAGGATTTATAAGTTGATGGGTTGATGGGACTAGGAGGTTAGGAGTTTAGTAGGTTAATTTAGCCTCTTTCGCCTTTTGAGCCTCTTTTGCCCGTTCCGCCTGGTTGCTGAGTTGTAGCACAAGGATGCGTGTAAGCAGGTCGAAGCATCCGCCGTTCCGCCCTTTGTTCTTATCTTTCCACCCGAAATACACAGATTCAACATGTTAAGTGAAAAAATGATCAACGCGCTCAATGAGCAGATAGCCATGGAAGGGTATGCTTCCTTTCTGTACCTCTCGCAGGCAGGATGGTTTGAAACCAAATCCATGCATGGTTGTGGATCTTTTATGTACCGTCAGTCTCAAGAGGAACATGTCCACATGATGAAAATCTTTCATTATCTGATCGAAATGGATGCGATTGCCATTAGTCCTGCGATCAGCCAACCTCCGGCTCAGTTTACAGATGTCAGAGAAATTTTTGCCGATACCCTGGCCCATGAGAAAAGAGTCACTAAATCCATTAACGATATTGTAGAGCTCGCCATCAAGGAAAGTGATCACTCTACCTATGCATTTCTTCAATGGTATGTCACCGAGCAACGCGAAGAAGAAAGCATGATGAGAACTATCCTCGACAAGATCAATCTGATCGGTGATGGTGCACAGAGTCTATACTTTATCGATAAGGAAATCGAAGCTATTAACCAGGCTACTATCGCTGCTGAAAAAGCAGAAGGCGGGGAATAGTGTAAGACAGGGAGAGGGGTTTTTTTGGTGCTAGTGTGATGTGTTCGACGACTGCTTCGCGACCACTTACCTGCCATTTGGCGGGCGACCACAAGATCAAGATGACGAAGACAAAGCAGCGGTCGAACAAATATAGTAAGCGCGTAAATTCACCTTTCATCATCTCGTTGCGCATGGCACCCTGCCAGAGGCGGGATAATCGTCGCGCTGCAGTGGTCGAACAAATGATGTGCGCAGACCAATCCCCAGCCTTCGCCTTCATTTCCTTACCTTGCGCCTGAAAGAAATCATGAAATTCCTAATCATCCAAACCGCTTTCATCGGGGATGTAGTGCTCGCTACGCCGCTGATCGAAAAACTAAGGCAACACTATCCGGATAGTAGTATAGATTTTCTATTGCAAAAGGGGAATGAAGGATTACTAACAGGGCATCCTCATCTCAGGCAGGTATTGATCTTTGATAAAAAAAAAGGGAAGTACAGCAACCTGCGCATACTCCTCAAAACGATACGCGGGGAGAAGTATGACTATGTCATTAACCTTCAGCGATTTCTGGCCTCCGGTTTGTTGACAGCACTTTCGGGAGCAAAACATACAATTGGATTTGATAAAAACCCTGTCTCCTTTCTGTTTGATAAATCAGTAAAGCACCAGATTTCAAAAACAGATAAAGATCAACACGAAGTAAAAAGAAACCTGTCGCTGATTGACGCGTTAACGGATACAATTTTTGTCAGACCCAGTTTGTATCCTTCGGAAAAGGATTTTAAAAAGATTACGCCAGTCGGGCCCTATGTTTGTATAGCACCGGCATCTGTATGGTTTACAAAACAATGGCCTGCCGAAAAATGGATAGAGCTAATCCATAAGTTGCCCAATCATCTGACCATCTATCTCATGGGGGCGAATTTCGATGTCTCCCTTTGCGAAGCCATTAGATCGTCAACCATTTATCCCCATTCAGGGGGAAAGGGGGGCAGGAAGGCAATCGTCAATCTTGCAGGTCAACTATCCTTCCTCGAATCAGCGGCTTTGATGAAAAATGCCCGCATGAATTTCGTCAATGACTCCGCACCCTTACATTTTGCTTCCGCCATGAATGCTCCCGTCGCTGCAATGTTCTGCTCCACGGTTCCCGCATTTGGCTTCGGGCCATTATCCGATGTTTCCTTCGTCTTCGAGACAAATGAAAATCTGGATTGCAGACCCTGTGGATTGCATGGTTATAAAAGCTGCCCCAAAGGCCATTTCAAATGCGCGAATATCGATATTGACATCGTTGTCAAAATAGTGTAAGATTTAAGAATGTAAGCGTTGTGAGAAAGTAAGACGCAAAATTAAATTGCATCACTGCGTATGTTTATTAACAACGTTGAGCTTAAGTTGACTTAAGTTCGCGTAGGACAAATCAAAAGGATCATGCATCTGGTAATGAGCTGTGCAGACGTTTTTAACATTAGGTAGTCAATCAAACTCAATTGCTTATGATTCACGCGTTGAACTTAAGTTGACTTAAGTGGTAGCTGAACTGCAGAAAGAGGATGGGCGTATGCAGGTCGAAGCGTTCGCGTGCTGAGGATCACTTTTTACCCCATTGAAATTGCTTTCAGACAATTTCTCCCCCTCTGTGTTGCGCAACCCCGGGGTAACAAGAGTCCCATTTGCCCCGGGGTTTCCGAAGCACTGTTGCTGCAAGCAAATAAGCGAAGGAACAAAGGGGTGAGAAAGCGACAAATCAAAGATTTGAGATTTCGATGGGGCATCATGGAAAAAAAATTCAGGTTGAGAAAATTCGCGGCTTGTACTGTGGAAGTCGAAACTCCGAACTGCAAACTTTTCTGACTTCGACTACGATAAGTACGACGCTTTTCTTTTTTCTCTTTTCTTTTCCATGTTATTCAAGCCATACACTCCTGATAGACAATTCAAAAGTCTTATCCCAATCTTCCTTTGGAATACCGGGGCCGATCGAAACCTGCAAACTCTCAATCTGACTTAGATCCAATTCGGTTGCATAGCCGGCTGTAGAATAATAAGGAAGGAAGGTAGGGTAGGGCCGTGGTAATATCACAGGCGTTACCTCTTTTAATCCGTCGAGTTTGATTTTGTGTTCGGATACACCGGTCGTGAGGTCAATCAATCCGCCAAAAGCGGTTCCATCTTTCATCACCAATGCCACCTGGATGGGAAATGAACTGCTTCCAAAGGTTGAAGCATTTACAACCAGTGTTTTCTTTTTCACCACTTCTTTTTCAAGGCCTGCAATGAGGTCACCAAAATAATGCCGCAGCGCATAATCGGCCATTGGTGTTGCATCCGGATTTTCATCATCCACTTCCGTCAGGCCTTTTAAAAGGAGATACAGGTAGGATATGCCCGAATGTTCATTTTTTTTCAATCCCGAATCAGACACCCATTTGCGATTGAGCCAGGGACTATCTGTTGAAGCTTCAAAAAGGGTAATCTGGTTTCTTTTATCTGAGGATTTGACGGATGGACTTACCCTCGCAGATGAAAACGCGGTCACAGGCTTGGCACTGCCTGCTGGCCAGGCATATATTCCTTTCCATTCAAATTTACTTTTTGATGCCAGCAGGATCGAATCATCTCTCTCATATGCAGGGCTCATTAGTAAGTATACTCCTGGTTTCAAGGCTACTTCATTACCTTTTGTTTCAAAGTATACCAGGCTGTCTCGCCAATCCACACTTTCGATGGCAAAACCGTTTTCAAAACCCGGAAGATGAAATTTCATATTTCTTCTTTCATAGCGTAACACCGCCCTTGTTTTATCCAGACTGTTTCTCCCAAACAGATTATCTGTCACGATCGCATCAGGCATGATTTCAATGCGCCAGACACCTTCGGCAACCTTATCCAGGAAATAGGCGCCCGTACCATCATATTCTATCAGCGGGGATTTTCCCCATCCGGCGATCAGGGTTAAGGATGATGGATTGGTGAGCAAGGTAGTCGTATGATTCGTATAGATAAACTTCTCCTTGGTAACCATCTCCGCGAGATCATCTTCATAACTTATCCTGAAGGGACCGAAGGATGTATTGTCAGGATAGTGGCCATAATCTGAATAAAGCGGAATCTGCCTGAACACCTCTGCACAGATCATCAGGCTTAGGGCTTTACGAGGGGCATAGAGCAGATTCATATAATGCGTATTATACTCGGTATTGAACGGAGCAAGAAATGTCGGATCATAAGAAAAATGAGTCGCCAGTTGCATACCTGCAGTCCTGAAACTTCTCGCCATCGCAGGATACATATAGGTCGAAGCCATGTCGGCGGCATCAAACTCATAAACAATACGGGCTGACCCGTTTTTTTTCATGACATCATCAAATGGTATCTCATACTTGTCAACATTGGGTAACATGTTACCACCGAGTTCTTTCTGAAATCCTAAGCCTGTCGGATACCATTGGAAAGTTCCTCCATCAATGCCGGCGGCATAATAGTCATCTGCATACTGGATGGCATGGGTCACATTATAAAAAACCGGCTTGGTACACCCGGTAGACCTGATAGCATCTTTCATGCGGCGCACGAAGGACTCCACCTGCTCAGCTTCGCCACGATGATGAGGTTCATTACAAACTTCAAATGCGATGATTGAAGGATCATTTTTGTAGGCGATGCCTGTATATCTGTTGACATGATTGATAAACTGGACCAGGTAATTTTCCTGTGCTTTGATCGCGGCCGGATCGACCAGGCAGCCGTCCTTGCCATATTTGCTTGAAAATCCCGGGGTTTGCTCATCCGGATCGGGCCACCCGTTCCCCCAGTAAGCGATGGGGGTGATGATTGCTTTAATGTTTTTCTCCTGTAGGCGCTGCAGGAGGTAATCAAACAGTTCAAGGTGTTCATTATCAATCAGGTTTCCGAGCGTATCACTGATTTCACAATCCCAGACATGCACTCTGTAGAGATCGAGGCCGAGGCGGGAGAAGTGGGAAACGTCCTGATCAATGGCGTGCTTGAGGTTGATTCCCAGCTTTTTAGCGGATCTGTAGGCGTGAGCAAACGGAGTGGTATAGTTGACTCCAAATCCGGTCAGTTCCTTGCCATTTTCTCGCCAGAGCATGATGCCATCAGCGTTTATGGTCACCTGATCGTTTATACCCTGAGCATTGGCCGCAGTGAATGGAAAATGTTGTAGGGTTATCGCTACAAGGGCAGCCAACATAAATTTGGAATTATTCCAAATTAGTTTATGAATTGTTGGTAAAATATTCCAAAAGCATTTCATAACGCTAAAATTTACATTTAATATGAAATATTTTATTGTTGGATAATTGCCAATCATGTGTAAATTAGCCGCTGCATATCCAAAGGTCCCTGAACAACTAAGGTAACGAATGAACACCCACTCTCAATTCAAGGACAAACTTTATCAATTATACCAATTAAACTGACTTATGAATAAACTACTACAGCGTTTAGTAATGCTGGCTGTCTTTTGGGTCATGGGCATGGGCTTCGTAGAAGCACAGCGGACCGTAACAGGAACAGTCACAGATCAGGCGGGAGAACCTATGATCGGAGTTAATATCCAGGTTTTGGGAACTACTGTCGGTACCGTCTCGGATTTTGATGGCGGATATACATTGCAGGTACCGGCAGGTGCCACGCAATTACAGTTTTCCTATACCGGTTATGATGCGGTCATCAAAGGCTTAGGGACCGCCAATCGTCTTGATGCCATCATGGCTGAAGGCGCCGTCCTGGAGGATGTTGTGATCACCGGGTATGGAACAGTGAAGCGGGAAAATGTGACTGGTTCGATTGCAACAGTCAAAAGCGAAGATTTTAACAAGGGATCTATAACGTCTCCCCAGGAGTTGCTCGCTGGTAAGGTAGCTGGTGTAAATGTTACGACCAATGGCGAACCTGGTGGAGGAGCAGTAATCAGGATCCGGGGTGGTTCATCACTTTCCGCTATAAACGATCCGTTGATTATTATAGATGGTGTCCCTGTGGCAAGTAATCCAATCAGTGGATCAAGAAACAACCTCAATATTGTCAATCCGAATGACATTGAAACGTTCACTGTGTTGAAAGATGCTTCTGCGACTGCTATTTATGGTTCGAGAGCTTCTAACGGGGTCATCATTATTACGACCAAAAGAGGAACTCTGGGATCAAAACTAGGCGTGTCTTACAACGGCAGTGCAGGTGTATCCAAAATCGCCAAACGCGCAGACAACCTCAACGCAGGCGAATTCAGGGGCCTTGTCAATTCACGTTTTGAAGAAGGTCATCCTGCACGATCGCTGATGGGATCTGCTGACACAGACTGGCAGGATCAGATTTATCAGGATGGTTTTTATCAGGATCATAGTTTGAGCGTCAATGGAGGAATAGGGCAGATGCCTTATCGTGTCTCCTTAGGATACACAGACAGGGATGGCTTGATCAAGACCGATAATTTCAATCGTATTACCGGTGCGCTTAATCTGAACCCAAGATTCCTTGACAATAAGCTCCAGATGAACCTGAGTGGTAAGTACATGATTGACAAAAATCATTTTGCTGAGCAAGGGGCTATTGGCGCCGCAGTCGCTTTTGATCCTACACAGCCTGTTTATTCAGGTAATAGCAATTATGGCGGATATTACACCTGGTTGAACACAGATGGCACCCCAAGTACATTAAGTCCTGACAATCCATTGGCTTTGTTGGAGCAAACTGACAATAATTCTGAAGTCAACAGATATATCCTTGGCGCTGAATTCGATTATCGGTTGTTCTTTCTCGAAGATTTGAGAGTTAATCTTAATCTTGGATATGATTTTTCAAAAGGGGAGGGCAGAAAGTATATTCCTACAACTGCTGCATTTGAAAACACAAATGGTGGACGTGATGAAAATTACAGTCAGGAAAATAAGAATGAGTTGCTCGAGGTGTATCTGAATTACGCAAAAGAATTAGATCAAGACTTTGCAATAGACCTGATGGCAGGATATTCTTGGCAGCATTTTTATTTTGATAACTATTTTGGTGTCCTCAGTGCTGAAGCAGAACCGGATACACTCACAGATTTTGATTATGATACTAGAGAGTATTATCTCCTTTCAGTTTTTGGTAGAGCCAACTTCACACTTTGGGAGAATTTACTGGTTACGGCAACTTTGCGTCGTGATGGAAGCTCAAGATTTTCAGAAGACAATCGATGGGGTATGTTCCCGGGCGCAGCCATCGCATGGAAATTGACAGATAATAGCGCTGGAGATCCACTAGGACTCAAGGTTAGGCTCAGTTGGGGTATTACTGGTCAGCAGGATATCGGTGGTAACTATTATCCTTATCTAGCCAGTTACCAAACTGGCCAATCTACTGCTCAGTATCCTTTTGGTGGATCTTTTAATACGACACTTCGTCCAAACGGATATGATGCCAATATCAAATGGGAAGAAACTACCACCTATAATTTAGGTATGGATTATTCAGTGCTCGACAATCGGCTTTTCGGCTCGATTGACTTTTACCTGAGAGAAACCAAAGACCTTATCAATTTTGTGCCTGTTCCGGCAGGTACCAACCTCACCAATTTCCTTACCACCAATGTCGGTGACCTGGAGAATCGTGGAGTAGAACTTGCGATCAATACAGTGCCTTGGCGCAAAGGCAATAATGAGTGGACACTTGGCTTCAATGTGGCCCTGAACGAAAATGAAATCACAAAATTGACAGCTACAGATGATCCTAACTACCAGGGCGTATTGACAGGCGGTATCAGTGGAGGTGTAGGGAATAATGTGCAGATCCATTCTGTAGGGTATCCAGCAAACTCCTTTTTTGTTTTTGAACAGGTATATGATGCTGCTGGGATTCCGATCGAAGGGCTGTATGTAGATCGTAATGGGGATGGGGTAGTTAATCCTAGTGATATGTATCGTTATAAAAAAGCAAGACCGGATGCAACTTTCGGGTTTTATACAGGTGTGAATGCAGGTCGCTTCGATGTTTCTGCCGGAGCAAGGGCTTCTTTAGGCAATTTCGTTTATAATAATAATCTTGCCAACCAGGCTGTTTATGACTTTGTATACAACAGTTCAGGTGGTGCCGGCGGAGGATATCTTAACAATGTCCATGGTGAAACGCAGACGCTTGATATCAATTCCCCACGATATTTCTCTGATCATTACGTACAGGATGCTTCTTTCTTCAGAATTGACCATGTCACAGCAGGCTATAATTTTGGAAACATTGGTTCAGCCATTGAGTCTTTACGATTGTATGCCACTGTTCAGAACCCACTGCTTGTAACAAGGTATGATGGTATCGATCCGGAAGTATTCAGTGGGATTGACAATAATGTCTATCCACGTTCACGGACCTTTTTAATGGGTGTGAATGTTAATTTTTAAAATGCCTTCAAACAAAATATGATATGAAAAAAGTATCGATTTATAATTTATTCTTTCTCCTTTTACTGCTTGCCGTACTTCCGGCATGTTTCAATGATCTCGACACCGTGCCGATAGATGATGATGCGACTACTGCGGATGTTGTGTTTGACAATCCTGAGGCTTATCGCCAGGTGTTGGCTAAGCTCTATGCCGGTCTTGCTGTCAGTGGTCAACAAGGGCCATCAGGTCAACCCGACATCTCTGGAATTGATGAGGGATTCGGACAGTATATCAGAGGTCTTTGGTACCACCAGGAACTTACAACTGATGAAGCCGTGATTGGATGGAATGACCAGACGATCAAGGATTTTCATTTCCAGAACTGGGATGCAAATGATGTGTTCATCAATGCATTCTATAGCCGTATTTTCTACCAGATTTCATTGTGCAATGAATATCTGCGTGAGACTACTGACGCTAAACTGGATGATCGGGGAGTGACCGGTGATCTGAGAACGCAGATCGGAAACTACCGTGCTGAAGCAAGGTTCCTCAGAGCACTCAGTTACTGGCATGCGATGGACCATTTTGGTAATGTTCCTTTTGTCACCGAATCGGATATTGTGGGTGCATTCTTCCCTCAACAAATCAACCGCGCTGACCTGTTCACCTATGTTGAAAGTGAACTAAAGGCCATCGAGAATGCACTCGTTGCACCAAAAGGAAATGAATATGGGCGGGCTGATCAAGCTGCTGCCTGGACATTGCTCGCTAAGGTTTATCTCAATGCTGAGGTCTATACAGGAACAGCCCGCAATGCTGATTGTGTGACGTATTGCGAAAAGGTTATCAACGCAGGCTATACCCTCGATGATCATTATGAAGACATGTTCCTGGCAGATAATAACACGTCACCTGAATTTATCTTCGCAGTTGCTTTTGATGGATTGAGGACGCAGACATGGGGAGGAACCACCTTTTTAGTTCATGCACCTGTTGGAGGATCAATGCTTCCAGCTGATTTTGGGATCGATGGTGGATGGGGAGGTGTACGCACCACAAGTGCGATTGTTGCTAAATTCCCTGCTGTTGGTTCAGGAAGTTTGGTTGTAGCACCAAATCCTGGTAATACAACCTATCCTGTATTGTATGTTCCGGGTGGATACCAGGGTTGGGATCCGACCAAGACGACTACAGTACTTGCATCTGCCAATGTAGATGGCAAATATGAAGGATATCTCTATTTTCCTGATGCCAATACAGAATTTAAAATTACTGACGGACCAGGCTGGGATGTCAACTATGGAGATACGGGAGCTGACGGCGTACTTGATGCAGGAGGTGACAATATCAAGGCCGGAGAGGCAGGTATGTATAAAATTGATGTTGATCTCAATACCTTGACCTACACTTTGCTCAGGACTGATTGGGGCCTGATTGGCTCTGCTACGCCAGGTGGCTGGGATTCAGATCAGAATCTCACCTATGACGTGGCTGCAGGGACATGGAGCATTCAGCTTGATCTGGTACCAGGTGATATTAAGTTCCGCGCAAATGATGATTGGGGCTTAAATTATGGGGATACCGGAAACGATGCTTTACTTGAAAAAGATGGATCAAATATCACCATTGCCAATGCAGGCAACTATAAAATCACGCTGTTCCTGGACAAACCGGATCATACGTATTCTATTGAATTGACCAGTTTTGATAAGAGGGCGCTTTTCGTAACGGAAGGCCAGTCATTGGATATCGATGATATTTCGCAGTTTTCAAATGGCTATGCTGTCGCTAAATGGCGTAATGTCACATCCACAGGTCAACCGGGCTCAAACCTAGTGCATGTGGATACGGATTTCCCGATGTTCAGGCTTGCAGACGTATATCTGATGTATGCTGAAGCTGTATTGCGCGGAGGAGGTGGTAACAACGCTTCTGCAGTCAATTATGTAAACGAGATCAGGACTCGTGCCTATGATGGAGCTTCCGGAAATGTAGATCAGAGCACCTTGACGCTTGACTTTATCCTCGATGAACGCGCCCGTGAATTGTTGTGGGAAGGACATCGCCGTACGGACCTTGTCCGCTATGGTCGATTTGCCGATACCGATTATCTGTGGCAATGGAAAGGTGGTGTGAAAGATGGCGCATCCGTCAGTGCTAATTTCAACATCTTCCCGATTCCATCAGCAGATATTGGTGCCAATCCTAATCTCCAGCAAAATTCCGGGTATTAATCGTATTCAATTCTGAAGCAAAAAAAATAACAATATGAAATTTTTAAAATATATCGTCTTATCAGGACTTGTGGGTATCACCCTATGGTCCTGCACTGACGACAGTTTTGGCCCTGTATTCCATAAGAATGGAGGTCTGGAAATCACCGCCCCTGCGGCAGGAGCATCATGGGTATTAAATGATTCCACTGATGCGGTCTTTTCATGGACCGCTGCAGACTATGGCTTCGCTGCCGGTACCACGTACTCACTTGAAATGGATGTCGCCGGTTCCAACTTCACTAATCCTTCAGTTTTAGGTAATGTGAATGCACTTTCGCTGACAGTTAGCCAGGACGAAATCAATAATATCCTGTTAGCGAAAGAACTCGAAGGCAACATACCAGCTAATGTTGATTTCAGGGTGATCGCCACGGTCACTGATGATATTGACAAAGATACCTCACCAGTACGGACAATCTCGATCACACCGTATCCATCAAATGTCCTGATCCAACAACTTCAGGTTCCAGGAAGCTATCAGGGTTGGGCGCCGGCAGATAGTTCTACTGCTGTGTTTTCTCCGGGAAGCAATGGTCAGTATGAAGGTTTTGTATACTTCAATATTGACAATGCTTTCTACAAATACACAGTTGGACCAAGCTGGGATACCAATTATGGCGACACTGGCGGTGATGGTTCGCTGGAGCTGAATGGATCAGATATTGCTGCAGGCGCATCTGGAGTCTATAAGTTAAATGCAAACCTGAATCAGCTTACCCATACTAGTTTACGCACTGACTGGGGACTCATCGGATCCGCTACACCTAATGGATGGGATTCAGATCAGAATTTGACCTTTGACCCTGCAACGAATAAGTTCACCATCACCTTGGACCTTGTAGCCGGAGAGATTAAGTTCAGAGCCAATGATGACTGGGGCTTCAATTTCGGGGACGATGGCAATAATAAAACGCTTGAGTATAACGGAGCGAATATTGTTGTTGCCGAAGCAGGCAATTATACGATCGAACTGCTGATCGTAGGTGTGCCGAAATACCGGTATGCAATTACTAAAAATTAAAGATTACCCTGTTTGGATTGAAAGGGCAGTGACGAAAATCACTGCCCTTTTTTTATGCCAAAATTGCCCGTGCTGACCCCCTGCCCCCTGAAAGTGGGAGCAGATTTAAATTAGATTTCTTCAAGTCCCCATTTCAGGGGGCAGGGGGGTTTGTAGGTGGTCAGCAGTTGGTTACAGAGCTGTAGCGCTTGGATGAGCGAAAGCAGGTCGAAGTGCTCGCATGCTACGGATCACAAAAATCTCTTCATACAAAGTTGAGCTTAAGTTGACTTAAGCTCGCATGCTACGGATCACAAAAATCTCTACGGGGAAGGATCACCGATGACCGTCTTTGACGGTAGGAAAGATCAAACGATATATTTCATGGAGCACCTACACAGATCTTACCAGTAGATCCCATAAACGCTTCGTCCCTTATAGAAACCACATAACACCCCGACAGTAAACCCGGCACGGGAATGCGTATGATCTGCTCATCAGCAGAAGCGATCTTCCGTGAAAGGATTACTTTCCCGTCAGTCGCAAAGATTGAAAGGGTACAAGGAAAACGCAGATGAAGGCTGTTTGTATTCCTGATATTAATATTCTCATCAGTATAGGATAATTCAAGTCTACCCGCTTGGGCTGGGAGATATTCAGTTGATGAAGTAAAATCATACGGATGCATCATCCATCCAATTCCTCCATCCGTAATGAGATCGTTGTCGAAATCAAAGAAGGTTGCATTGTCCCAGGAGGAACCCTGCACCCATGGCGTAGAGCATCCAGTGCTGACCCATGCAGGTTCCCAGTAAACAACACCCGAACCGCCATGATCGATGACGCTCTGCGTCAAATCCACCATCCATTTTTTTTGATTGGCAGGACTTAACGGAGCATACGATGGATGCGCATTAAAAAGCAGATTGTTAGCACCATCAGCATTTTGGGTGGTCCAGCCATAAGCTGCTTCAAAGATCATGACCTTCTTGTCAGGATAGTCCGCCTTTAGTGAAGTAATAATCTGACCGACCTGCGGGATGCTGATAGGCTGGTGCCACTGCCAGTAATAAGAGATTCCAATGATATCAAAGTTGTTGAATCCATTGGAAATAAACTGCCCGATAAACCATTCCACATCTTCCGGATCTGCGATATGAATTGCTTTTTGAATTGGTGTATTAAAGTCCGCTTCAACCTGATCAATAGCTGCGGCTGCAGCTTCAAATAGAAATACATTTCGATTCCAATCCAAAGTCCATCCCTGATCATTGACCTGTTGTGACAATAGAATTCCCCTGTTCGTTTCATTACCTATTTGTATGATATCAGGAAGGAGTCCCTCATTACCTAGTTTGGTCAGGGCGCTATGGATATAGTTTCTGAGGGAGTCAGCTAATAGGTTTTGATTATCCACTACACCCGCCCACGCTGAAGGTACTACCTGATGGCCTGGATCAGCCCATGTATCTGAAAGATGAAAATCCAACAGAACACTATACCCAAGTGTTTTTGCACGAATGATTGATTTGCGTGCATCTTCAAAGTCACTATACCGTTCTCCCTGGTTTAATGGATCATACCATGAGGGTGTATGCCATAGCCGGAGTCTCACCAGATTGGCTCCATTGTCTGCAAAAAAGCCATAAACATTTTGGGGGGTACCATCATTCGTGTAAACGGCGCCGCACGCTTCCATCTCATTGACATAGGAAAGATCTGCCCCGAAATAAAAAGATTGTGAAATGATCTGTCGTGAGCCAATGGTTATGACAAGCAGACAAAGACTCAATTTTATTTTCAGAGCAGATCCTGTATGCACATATTTTATTTTCCGAGTACATAAGTCAATCCAAATATCCAATAGGTCTGCAATGGATTATTTGTACGTCCTGCTGCTTCAGCCTCCTGCTTGTTGCTTCGGAGCCCAATATCAAGCCCGATACCAAACCCTTTGACGGAAGTAGTCAGTCCATTGATCCAGGTCCAGTTGGACAGATCCATGCCCTTATAACTCAAAAAGGCGGAAAGGTTGGAGGTCCAGTTGATCCCTTTTACGATTTCTCTTTTATAATCCGCTACGACTTTGGTACCAAAGGAACTCTGGTAATCGAAGCCTGTGTTGGAAAACACAAAATTATAGTTGAGCGGATGGATGACGACCACCAAATCTTTGATAGGTGTCCAAGTGGCTCCGGCTCCGACATCCAGGTAACCAGGATTATTGAAGTTGTCAATCAGCGATGAACGATATTCTGCCAGCGTAGAGAGTGCCCATTTGTCAGATAATTTGTACCCAAAAAGGGTGGTCATATTAAAGGCATCAGACGTAACTTTAAACTCTTTGTTGTCATCGTTAGGATCATCCTCATCGTCAAATTTTTGCCACCCAAGCGCAACGTTCAGGTTATTTCGCCAGAAATATTTCTTTTGATCGAGGTTAGCATATCCATTACCTGTAAACCCGATGCTGATCGCATTGGTATTGGGTGATTCCTTGGACAACCAGTCGTTGAAGTTGGAGATGTTAAAGCCGATATTACCACGGGCTCCGATATCCCAGCGGGGATAAGGGGTGATCTGATCGGTCAGCCCGGCGACTTCCGTTTTAAGGGCATCCACCGTAGCGGTCAGATCAGTTAACTGACCTTCCAAGGTTGCAAGTTCAGCGGCCTTTGCAGCCTGAATGGCCATCAATTCTTCAGTTGTCTGGGCACTTATGGTTCCGATGGAAAGGCATGCCAAGGCAATAAGACCGGATAGTCTTCTTCTCATAATAGCTTTTGTTCAAGGATTCATTAGTACGGTAAAACTAAGGAAAATGTTTACTGCACAAAACCACCGGAAGCGCCCACGAAGACTCAAACCCACACGCCACAATGCTCACAGTCTTACCTAAGAAAGGGTGCCTGGCCACAGGTCAGATAAAAAGGGAATCGGGTGATTTTCTTTAATTTGATCCTCGGGGGTAGGTAGTCTGAAGCCTCAAACACACTGCTTTGTTTGGCTGCATCCTGCTCTATATTAGGATATTATATAATAAGTTAGGGTATGTAAATTTTTCCATTTGTAATGTAAAGGTTAAGAATTTGTAACATTTTTCAAAAGGTTATCCCCATATTTACACCCCTTTAATGATTCTGCATATGAAAACACAACCTTATCATATCGTCCGCACTTCAAAAATCCACGGGCGTGGAGTTTTTGCAAAGAGACCCGTCCGTACAGGGATCAGGGTGTTGGAATATAACGGCCCTATCATCTCTGAAAAAGAAGCAGATGATATAGGGATTTCTACCGACAAAGAGGGACATTCTCACACTATGCTTTTTCAGATCAGCAAGAAAAGAGTGATCAATGGTAATGAAGGTGGTGATGCACGATATGTCAATCATGGATGTGATCCGAATTGTGAAACCGAACAGGATGGAGATAAAATCTTTATCAAGTCAGTGAGGGCCATCAAGCAAGGTGAAGAGCTCGTGTATGACTATCACCTTCAGGTGCCTGGTAAGATCACAGACAAGGAGAAAAAAGAATACGCTTGTTACTGCGGTTCGCCTGATTGTAGAGGTACCCAAATAGCAGCAACCATTCTGGCCAAACAAGCGAAAAAGGACGAAAAGAAAAGGAAAAAGCAAGAAGAGGAAAAGAAAAAGCAAGGAGAGAAAAAGATAAAGCAAGAAGAGAAAAAGCTGAATAAGAAGAAAAAGTCGGCAGAGAAGGATCGTAAGAAGAAAAAGAAAATATCAGATAAAGCTGACCTTAAAAAGAAGAAGCAGGACAAGGGCAAGAAAAAGGTGGATGCCCTCTCCCTGATGGTCGATCAAAAACTTGCTGCCACAAAGACTAAGAAGAAGGACAGTAAGAAAAAGGATCCGAAGAAGAAAATTAGCGTTTGATTTTTTAAAAATTAACGTTTAATTTTATTTCGCAGCGTCAGGAAGTTGTTTTTAACTCGGCACACAATTGCTTGAAATCAATCTTCCCTTTATTTTTCTTGAGGTGCTCTACGAGTACCATCGCTCGCTGGATCCGTAAATCAGGATTTTTTACCTGACCAGCCGCATAGATGAGGTTGCGTTGTTTGCCTGGTGTTAATTTATAGAAGTAGTCCCTTCCCACTTTATCCTGTTCCATGACTTCAGCTAGTTCAGCAGGAAAAGGTAGGCCGAATTCGCTTTCATCCTTTTCCAGTCGTACCTCCACCTTAGATCCTTCTTTCAGGTTCAGTTGATCCCTTATTTTTTTGTTGATGAGTATGAAATACATGCCGTCCCCTGCCGGCATGATCGCACATTGCAACTCAACGGTTTTATTCAGAGTGCACACAACCCGCTTAACTTCCTGCTCCAGAAAATGATTCGCAACAAGGTTCGGTACCTTGAGATGATAGGACCACAACCTGGTATTAAAGTTTTCAATACATGCGGTAAATTCCATTTTAATAATTCGAATGCCCTCCCAAATCTAATTAAGCTATTTGAAAGAGTTGTTATTCAAGACTTGAACAAGTATTACTGTATTTGATTACGATCGTCATGGGCGTATTGCATCCGCCCCTGACGATCGTAATCAGACTATTCATGGGCGTATTGCATCCGCCCCTGACGATCGTAATCAGACTATTCGGGGGCTGATGCAATCTGGTCCTTTGAGTTGAATTCTCCTTAGAAAGTATTTCATGCTTTTGCCCATCCTTCGGACGCCGAAGCCCATTTCGCGAAGGCATCTCACTCATCCTTCGGATGCCGAAACCCATTTCGCGAAGGCATCTCACAAATCCTGAATATCTTTCCACCTTCAATATCCGTACAACCATGAAGACCTTGCCCTGGACCGGCGTTTATCCCGCAGTCACTACGAAATTTACGGAAAAGGGATTCCTTGACCTGGATGCCTTTTTATTTGGAATCCATGCGCAAGTCAAAGCAGGCGTGGATGGTATTATCATAGGCGGATCCCTGGGAGAAAGCAGTACCATCACGCATGATGAACGGATAGCGATGTTATCCGCCACACTGGAACAAATAGATCACGAGATTCCGGTATTGATCAATATTGCAGAAGGCTCCACTAAGCAAGCTGTTGCTCTGGCGCAACGGGCTGAGGCATCAGGGGCACATGGATTGATGGTGCTCCCGCCGATGATGTATACGCCTACGGATCAGGAGGTCATTGATTTTTTTTCTGATATAGCATCCGGCTGTGGTTTGCCGATCCTGGTTTATAACAATCCCGTTGATTACAAGATAGAAGTGACACCACGGATGTTTGAAATACTTTTAAAACATGATACCATCCAGGCCGTCAAAGAAAGCACGAGGGATCTGTCTAATGTCACCAGGTTGATAAATGCGTTTGGTGACCGCCTTAAAATCCTTACGGGGGTGGATACCATCGCGATGGAAGCATTGGTGATGGGCGCACACGGATGGGTTGCGGGATTAGTCAATGCTTTCCCGGCAGAAACAGTTTCAATATATCAACTGGTAAAAGCAGGACGCATGGAAGAAGCCAGAGCGATCCACAGGTGGTTCCTTCCGATTCTTGAACTTGATATCAATGCCCAGTTGGTTCAGAACATAAAACTCGCTGAACATATGACCGATCTCGGTAATGAATATGTAAGGTTACCACGCCAACCCCTTCATGGATCCGAGCGTCAACGCGTCATTCGAATTCTTGAAGCAGGCATCGCTACGCGACCTGTACTGCCGGATTATCTCCATTTATAAAGCTCGTATCAAATGATCACACAGAACATTATCGGTTTTCAATTATCGGCAGCCTCTGGCAAGCATATCCATGCTGCAAATCCTGATACACTCAATACTTTGCCGGAGACATTTTCTGTTGCAACAGCAGAAGAAACTGATCTAGCTGTCGTAAAAGCATACGAGGCCTTCAACATCTACAGAAAAATTTCCGGAGAAAACAAAGCAGCATTTTTGAGAGAGATAGCCAAAGGCATTGAAGATCTAGGACATGTTTTGGTTGATCGGATTATGCAGGAGACAGCCTATCCGGAAGCTAGGATTATCACTGAGCGGAATAGGACGTGTGCCCAGTTAAGGATGTTTGCGGAAGAAGCTATTTCAGGACAATGGAAACAAATCACTACTGATCCTACATTGCCAGACAGGACACCTGTTCCACGACCCGAACTACACAAGATGTTAGTCGCTATAGGTCCTGTAGTTATATTTGGAGCAAGTAATTTTCCACTAGCATATTCTACCGCTGGAGGTGATGTAGCCTCAGCATTGGCGGTTGGCTGTCCGGTTATAGTCAAAGCACATGAATCACATCTCGGAACCAATGCTTTAGTGGCTGAAGTCATCATGGAAGCCGCACGGAAAACTGGAATGCCTGATGGTGTATTTTCTTCACTCAACGGGGATGGATTGCATACAGGCCAACGTTTAGTTTTACATCCCCTGACAGCAGCAGTAGGTTTTACTGGATCAAAGCAAGGGGGAAGGGCATTATTTGACCTTGGACAGCAAAGAGAAAATCCGATTCCCGTCTTCGCAGAAATGGGAAGCGTTAACCCCGTATTTATTCTGCCGGGCAAGATCCGAAGTGAGATGAATGGTCTCACAGGTCAATTGGTCTCTTCGATGACGTTGACTGTAGGACAGTTTTGCACCAACCCGGGTTTACTGATTGTCTTGAAAAATCAGTATACAGATTATTTCATCAGTCAACTATCATCTGCACTGGAATTAATACCAGAGGCATCCATGCTCAATACTGGAATCCATAAAAGTTTCCAGCATGGTGTGGCCGCGATAAGGAAGGTGAAGGGAGTGATCATGATACAGGATCATCAACCTTCCGATGGGTTGCGCACAAAACCGGTGTTAGCAACTTTACCTGCCGATGTTTTTCTTGCTCATCCGCAGGCTCACCATGAAGTGTTTGGTCCGTTCTCGATCGTGGTCCTCTGTGAAGACATGGATGAAATGCATACTATAGCTGCAGCACTGGAGGGCCAACTTACAGCAACAGTGCAGGCAAGTGATGAGGAGCTTAACGAAGCTCATGCATTAATTGAAATTCTAATCCATAAAGCTGGACGCATTATCATGAATGGAGTTCCGACGGGTGTTGAAGTATGTGCAGCGATGACGCACGGAGGACCATATCCCGCGAGTACAGATAGCCGTTTTACAGCCGTAGGTCACCACGCAGTACAACGTTGGCTCAGGCCCGTTTCCTTTCAGAATTTTCCACCCTCATTATGGACGGCTATGGAGTACAGCTAGTATTTTCGGATGCCTTTAAAGTTATTAGAACACTCTAATAACTTTGAAATTACGATACAACAGTTTATCTATGCATATCTTTATTTTGCGAAAAAACACTTAACCACTTAAGTCTCAATGATGAACAAACTATTATCCATATTCATGCTGGGTGCCATAGGATTCACATCAGATATTTCTGCTCAGACAGATTCCAACATGGTTGCCGATAGTATGCCAGCAATGGACCCGATCAGAGCAGATCGTCCGGATCAATCCGAATCTTCCTTTCTGGTTCCTAAAGGATACTTTCAGATGGAACTTGGTTTTTCAATTACAGATACAGATCCGGGTTTTATATACACCTATCCTGCCGGGTTATGGAAATATGGGCTCACAGACAATTTTGAGCTCCGGTTGATCACCAATTATATCACTATCCAGCAAGAACCTAACCCGGATGTGAACGGCTTTCTGCCTTTAGCTGCAGGATTTAAAGCAAAGTTGTCCGAACAAAAAGGTGTTCTCCCAAAAATGTCCTTTTTAGGACATCTCCGCCTGCCTGGGGTGGTTTCTGAGGAATTTGAAACGACCTATCTCGCTCCCGACCTTCGTCTTGCCTTTGATCATATCGTGTCTGATTTTTTTAATGTTGGCTATAATTTCGGCCTCTTCTGGGATGGAGAGAATCCTGAACCTTATGTGTTTTACTCACTTACCACCGGGGTTTCAATTTCTGAAAGATTAGGTCTGTTTGCAGAGATTTTTGGAGCCACGCCACAGCGCGACAGTGAGGATCTTCCGCTATATGTTGATGCAGGGCTCACCTATTTGATTGGAAACAATTTCTTGCTGGATGTATCCGCCAGTCAGGGGATTACAGACAATGCCCCATTGCGCTATGTTTCTGCAGGGTTTTCTTACCGGTTTAAATTGTGATTTCTTCACCATCCATACTGCGTAATGCAGGTAGAAAGTGAAAAGTCTTTTTTACCTGGCCATACTTCTTCTCATCCTGTTTGAGGCAGCCAATGTATTTTTTATCATGCCCATGCCTGGAAGCCAGGAAATGGAGAGTATTGGGGTTGCTTATTTCCTTTATTCTAAACGTTGGATATTTAGAGGCTTTTTCGCGTTAATCGCACTACTAGGTATAAATCGGTCTTGGAAAAGCAACAGGTGGCTGACTATTTTTTTACTTGTCGTCTATGGAGGTGTGATATATCTGACCCATTTTAAAATGGCCGCTGATACCATGTTTTATCAGCCACGCCATCTTCATTTTTTGCCTGCAGAACAAAATTTTGTTGAGCCTGAAAGACTCATCATTGGTGTTACGCTCCATGGTGAAGCTAAAGCTTATCCGATACAATATCTTGGTTATCATCACCAGGTCCTTGATTCCATTGGTGGACAACCAGTCATCGTAACTTATTGTACAGTTTGCAGGACCGGTCGCGTATTTGAGCCCATAGTAGATGGTAAAGTGGAAAAATTCAGATTGGTAGGAATGGACCACTACAATGCCATGTTTGAAGATCACACCACCAAATCATGGTGGCGACAAGCTACAGGTGAAGCAATTGCAGGTCCGCTTTCGGGCCAAAACCTTCCCGAAGTTCCTGCTATTCAAGCTTCTCTTGAGACTTGGTTAGAATTGTATCCCAACACCCTCATCATGCAACCGGATTCAAATTTCACGGAGATCTATGCTGCAATGAAGGATTATGAGTCTGGCCTGACGAGTGGCAGATTGACCAGGAGAGATTCCGCTTCATGGATGGATAAATCATGGATCGCAGGAATTGATCTGGGGGACATCAGCAAAGCTTATGACTGGAATGAACTTGTTTTAAAAGGGGTGATCAATGATGCACCAGCCTCCATTCCGGTCTCCATTGTGGTGACCCCTGACCAGAGAAGTCTCTTTGCCTTCAGGAGACATTCCCTTGAGCAAGAGTTAACGTTCCGAAATGATACCTTGACGGATGGTAGTGTAGATTATGCCCTCTCTGGAGTGGCATTGGATACAACTGCAAAAGCCCTCAACATGATCCCGGTTTATCAGGAATATTGGCATAGCTGGAAGACGTTCCATCCTGCTACTTTGAAATAGTTCTCATTGTTTTCTTTTTGTCTTAAAAGTTGAACTGATTACGATTGGTGGTGCTACTATCGGAAGGGCTATCTTTCAGCCCGTTTGGAAATGGTCAACCAGCGTCCAGCCATTGGCAAAAACGAACAGTTGTGAAGCGCCACATTTCCAATACCATGTGTCTTGCCGGCTTAAAGTAAAAATGGATGATGGTACCATTCTGGAATGCACACGAGGTGACGTTTCATTATTGCCGATGGGCCATGATGCCTGGGTCGTGGGCAATGAACCCACTGTAGTTGTTGATTTCCAGGGCATGATCGATTATGCCTTGACGAAGTAATTCCTTCAACATTTCAAAGCCAGGTATTATGTATAGCGTACGCGATATTTTTCATCTGAAGTTTGGGCATTACAGGGAAGCTAAAATGCTCCCTGACGAAGCCTACAGCCATGGACTCCTGCCCGATGCTAAAGCCTCCAGGATAGTTACCGATTTCACAGGGGATAGTTACCGATTGATTTTAGAAGAAGGGTTTGATACACTTGCCGGCTATGAAAAAAGCCTGGCAGATGGAATGCATAAGCCTGAGTGGAAAAACGTGGTATGACAGATTTAAGTCTCATGTGGTCAGCAGCCATCGTGAGATACTCAAACAGGTTATGTAACAGAGATAGGCTGATACGAAGCAATTTTCAATCAAATGTAAAGGCCTTTTTTTTCAATGCCTCCTACATTCTAAGGGGTTTCTAATATTCGGACAAGGAAGTCTTTAATAGATGTATGTACATTTGTCCTTTCAAATCTGATTGATGGGCAAATACCTGGTTAAAGCACTGTTTATTCTTTTATTGGCCGTTCCCCTTGGAGCACAAGAGGATACCATCAGGTCTGTAGACTTGAAGGATGTCGTTGTAAAAGGATACAGGTTTAATGAAGTCACCGCAATGTTGTCAGAGGTACACGGCTCCTATATTATCGGCGGTCGCAAGAGCACCATCCTGTCCATTCAGGAGCTGCCAGCTAATCTTGCAGAGAAGACTGGCAGGCAACTGTTTGCAAAAATCCCGGGTGCGTTTATTTATGATATGGATGGCTCCGGCAATCAGATTAATTTTTCGACCCGCGGTCTTGATCCGCATAGAAGCTGGGAATATAATAGCAGGCAGAACGGTGTCATGATCAATTCGGATATCTATGGATATCCTGCAAGCCACTATAGCATGCCTATGGAGGCAATTAAGAATATTGAAATCGTTCAGGGAACTGCTGCGCTCCAATATGGAGCTGAGTTTGGGGGCATGATAAATTACGTCACGAAAAGCGCTGATACGACCAAGCCAATAGCTTTTGAAAGTTTAAATACAGTTGGTTCGTACGGATTATTCAGTTCCTATAATGCAATTGGTGGAAAAGTAGGCAAGCTAAGCTACTATGCATATTATCAACGCAGAGTGTCTGACGGATATCGCGACAATGCTGAATCTGATGCTTCCGCACAATTTGCAAGCCTTCAATATGACTTCTCTCCAAAACTAAATCTAAAATTTGAAATCGGTCGCAGTGAATATCTGTATCAAAGCCCGGGGCCACTGACAGATAGCATGTTTTACGCCGATCCACGCCAATCGACACGGACACGCAATTATTTTAATCCTGACATCTATGTGCCTTCGTTGACACTCAGCTGGCAAGTGAACCCAGCTACTTCTTTACAATGGATAGTCTCGGGTATTTTTGGCGCACGTAACAGCGTTGAGTTGGAAGGATTTGCTACCAAAGCGGATGCCATTGATCCGGTTACATTGCAATACGCGCCAAGAGCTGTTAATATTGACAACTTCAATTCCAGAACTTTGGAGCTCAGACTCCTGCACCACTACAATCTGGGGAAATTGAGAAGTGTGGTATCTGCAGGCCTGCGTTATTTTAACAATGATATGCACCGTCGTCAACAAGGCAAAGGAACTACAGGAACAGATTACGATTTGAGTATCACCGGAGATTGGGGAAGAGATATGTATTACAAGAGTCAGAGTATAGCACTTAGTGTAGAAAACATGCTTTATGTTACTCCGCAGTGGAGTGTTTCCCCTGGCTTCCGGTATGAATTGGGCAGTACGGATATGACCGGTTACATCTCTTATCTCGATCCTGCAGAGGTTCCTAATCATATCGAGCACAATATTCCAGCTTTTGGGATCAACAGTAAGTATTTACTGAGCAAAGGAGCCTCCATCTATGCCGGTATTTCACAAGCGTATCGTCCTGTTTTATTTAAGGATATCGTACCCGCCTCTTCACTGGAACGAGCCAACAAAGATCTGGAAGATGCTTTTGGATATAATGCTGAACTTGGTATCGCAGGCCGTTCATCGAGCTGGCTGAAATATGAATTAACCCTCTTCCGGTTGGTATATAAAAACAAATTGGGTAATACTATTCAGGAAGAAGATGGTGTAGAGTATATCTACAAAACGAATATCGGAAATAGTGAAACAAATGGAGTCGAACTATTTGCTGAAGCAGTTCCGGTGCAGACAAGAAACGTATATATTTCATTTTTTACTGCAACATCATTGATGAAAGCAGTATACACGGATGCACTGATTGCCGTCAATGGCGAAAACACGGATATCAGCGGCAATGAGGTAGAAAGTGTCCCAAGATGGATCAGCCGGAATGGATTGAATGCTGGCTACAAGAATCTTCGCGGCACCCTGCAATACAGCTATGTAGCAGAAAGTTTTTCTGATCCTACTAATGTCGTTGAGCCAACTGCTAATGGAGCAAGAGGATTAGTGCCTGGGTATGGACTACTGGATCTCAATTTTTCATTTCGATTTGCTGATCATTTTATTCTTCGCGCCGGTATCAACAATTTACTCGATAAGCAATACTTCACAAAGCGGCCACTCTTTTATCCCGGCCCCGGTGTCTGGAGTTCCGATGGTCGCAGCGTGGTCGTCTCCGTTGGCGTAAAGTTTTAAGATCTTTAGTCAGGGGCGTATTGCATCCGCCCCTGACTAAAGGAATAGGGGCGTATTGCATCCGCTCCTGACTAAAGGAATAGGGGCGTATTGCATCCGCCCCTGACTAAAGGAATGGGTGCGTATTGCATCCACCCCTGACTAAAGGGAACCCTTTTCTTTCCAATTGTTTATTGTCTATTTTTTATTGATGATCAGTTGGCTCCTTGTCCAGACAATCCTTCCTACTTTTACCTCCTGATGAGAACTGTTTTCGAATGCATCGATGGCCATACCTGCGGTAATCCCGTCAGGGTAGTCAAAAATTCAAAGCCTGATCTCCAAGGGGCCAATATGAGTGAGAAGCGACTTCATTTCATCCGGGAGTTTGACTGGATCCGAAAAGGATTGATGTTCGAACCACGTGGCCATGATATGATGAGCGGAAGTATGCTCTATGCGCCACATGATCCGGCGCATGATGCAGCAGTATTATTTATCGAAACGAGTGGGTGTCTTCCAATGTGCGGACATGGTACGATAGGTACCGTTACCATTGCTATCGAGGAGAAGCTCATCATTCCAAAAATCCCTGGCCAGCTTTTGCTCGAAGTGCCTGCAGGCCTCATTAGGGTGACGTATCAACAGGATCATGGAAAAGTAAAGTCAGTCAATATCACCAATGTTGCTTCCTACCTGGCAGCGTCTGATCTTCTAGCAAGCAGTCCTGTATTGGGGGATTTGAAAGTGGATGTAGCGTATGGTGGAAATTTTTATGCCATCGTAGATGTCCAGGATCATTTTCCAGGGCTGGAACATTTCACGGCAGATCAATTGATTTCATGGGGGAGAGCACTCAGAGATGACATCAACAGCCGATATACATTTGTGCATCCGGACAATGAATCTATCAATGGATGTTCACACATCCTGTGGACAGGTGAGCCAATTGATGCCTTATCCACTGCAAGAGGCGCAGTGATGTATGGTGATAAAGCAATCGATCGTTCGCCATGTGGCACCGGCACTTCCGCTCGCATGGCACAGTGGCATGCAAAAGGGATGTTGAAGGTTGGTGATCATTTCAAACATGAGAGTATCATCGGGAGTACCTTCAATGGGATGATTGTGGCTGAAACAAAAGTAGGTGATTATCCGGCCATTGTGCCTTCGATCGAAGGGTGGGCAAGGATCACAGGATATAACACGATCATCATCGATGATGAAGATGATCCGTATGCACATGGATTCCAGGTCATATGAAGGATGTAGTCATCATCGGGGGGGGCGCAGTTGGGTTGTGGTGCGCATGGCATCTTCGGCAAGCAGGAAGGCAAGTGACGATTATAGATAAAGGAGATTTTACAGATGGTTGTTCATTTGGAAATGCAGGCATGATCGTGCCTAGTCATTTTATACCTATGGCCTCTCCAGGTATTATTTCAAAAGGGATCCAATGGATGTTTAAGAAGGATAGCCCTTTTTACATACGTCCCCGCCTTAATCTCGAGCTAGCGCAATGGCTCTGGTCATTCTACAGATCAAGCACTAAAAAGCATGTCGCTGAATCAGTAGCCTTGCTCCGCGACCTGCATACGGAAAGTCTTGAATTATACCGGCAACTGCATCAGACGCCTGGCTTCAGTTTTGGTTTTGAACAGAAAGGCATTTTGATGCTTTTTAAATCTGCTGCTGCCGAGCGCGATGAATTGGAGATGGCACAAGCAGCGCATCAACTGGGTATTGATGCTATTCATTTATCACCGGAAAAGTTGAAGCAAGTGGAGCCCAGAATAAAAATGGACGTTCGGGGCGCAGTCCATTATCCTGGAGATGCACATATCACGCCTCATGTGTTCATGCGTCAAATGGTCAATCACCTGAAACAGGAAGGTGTTGAATTCCTTTCTGGAAAGGAGATTGTAGGTATTCATGATCATGGGCATACTGGGGCTGATGTCTCTACGGACAATGGAGATCTTATACGGGCTAATCACGTCGTTGTTGCGGCAGGAAGCTGGTCTGGTCAACTCATGAATCGTACCGGATATCGGTTGCCTATGCAGGATGGTAAGGGGTACTCAATGACCATAGAACATCCATCCTTGAGGCCTTCGATTCCGTCTATTTTGCACGAAGCCCGCGTGGCCATTACCCCGATGGGTGATGATCTGCGCATATCCGGTACCCTGGAAATAAGTGGTATGGATGACTATGTCAATCTGCATAAAGTAAATTCAATGCTTAAAGCTGTACCGGAGTATTATCCGGAAATTAAAATTATGGACGCCGGCCCTGTTTGGTTTGGGTATCGACCTTGTACGCCCGATGGTATGCCCTATATCGGACCAATGCAACGTGGTTCCTCCGTAATACTGGCTACAGGTCATGCGATGATGGGTTTGAGTCTGGCCCCGGTGACAGGCCGAATCGTAAAAGATATGCTCACAGGTATTTTTGCCGGACGAGCGGTTAATAAAACTGAACCTTCAAGGTTTTCATAATATGTTTCATAGAATTCTATTTGTCTACCTGCATATTTTAGGCTTTTGCATTTTTAGATATGAAGATGTAAATGGTCAACTTATAGGGAGTACAACTATCTCTCCGGAAGATTCAATTGAAATATCAGTTATTGGGGCGCCGGTCGTGGTGCACGCCACCGAAGCTAAAACTCCCTTTTCTATTGCTTCGATTGGGCAACATAAACTTGATCTTCTTGCAGAACCCACAATTGAGCCCTTGCTTAACGCAACACCAGGGTTGTGGATGCAATCCGGTGCCCTTAACACAAACCGGATCAGTATCAGGGGCGTAGGATACAGAGAACCATTTGCAACCACCGGTATCAAAATCTACCTGGATGAAATTCCGCTCACCAATGGAGTAGGGGAGTCAAGTATTGAAGATATTCACCCCGGTATCCTGTCTGGAATTAATATCTGGCGCGGTCCTTCTTCTGCACTCTGGGGTTCAGGATTGGGTGGAATGATCCACCTCAAAAGTCACATTCCGGAGGAGGATGAAATTGAAACTAAACTACAGACCGGATCCTATGACAGGTTACAGTTTGATCAACATATCTCTATGCGCTATGGTAAGAATAATAAATGGGGCACGGCTCTTCATTATCAGTATCTCAATGATGCAGGTTATCGGGATAACAATAACTTTCGCAGAAATTCATTGACATGGATGCAGCAATGGAGGGGAGAACGTGGGCTGACGGTACATACATTTGTACATGCCATCGGATTGAAGGCTTTTATTCCCAGTTCACTTAATCTGAATGATTTTGAAAACAATCCTTCCGCTGCAGCACCAACGTGGGCAGCCGTCCATGGAAATGAGGACTATACAAAATGGATCACAGGTATGAATCTCATCTATGCGCCTGCGCAAGGATGGGTGTATAGAGGATCCTTTTTTGGAACATTTTTCAACTCCGTAGAAGTTCGACCATTTAATGTCCTGCATGAAGACAACATCTCCGCTGGTATGCGCCATCGTTTTACGCTACCAGTTAAAAATGTTGGCCATGTCACCATCGGCATGGAATATTTTAATGAACAATATGCTTTCAGCATCTATGAGACATTGGAAGGGGGGGTGACCGGAGCAAAGATCAGCGATGATACAGAATCAAGAAATTATCTGAATGCATTCCTACAAACAGAATGGACGCTGAGTGAAAAATGGTATTTGTTTGCCGGCTTAAATACAGCCCTCAGCAACGTATCAAATGACGATTTGAAAACAGATACACCAGTTGATCTCTTTCCCGCGACGGGCATCAGTTATTCGATTCTTTCAAATGTATTAATGTCCGCCTCGGTGAGCAGGGGATATTCGTCGCTGGCACTTGATGATGTGCTCAATTCAGATGGGATGATCAATCCTGATATAGTGCCTGAGACAGGTTGGAGTGAAGAAGTCAGTTTGAAATATTTCAATGATCGTGGCACATACGCTAAGTTGACTTTGTTTACGATGCATATCCGCAATACAGTGCTCACCAGACGGATCATGGATGATGTCTTTGAAAAACTCAACGGAGGTAGTTCCATTCATCGTGGTATTGAATTGGAATATAAATGGATCAGTGCATCAGATAAAATATCGCTTGAAGGCGCATATACCTACAGTCATTTTCGATTTGATGAATTTGTCGAAGGAGGAGCTGATCATGGTGGGAATCAATTGCCCGGTACGCCTCGTCATCATGTGTATACACGCCTCAATCTTTCTCCATGGACCAAGTGGGATTTTCATTTGGATTACCATCTTATATCCTCCGTTTATCTCAATGATGCCAATACATCTGAAGCGGATGGATATCAATTAATCAATGCAGGGGTTGCTTTCAAGGTTATTTCAGGTAAGAAATGGAGTGGGTCTGTGGCAGCAAATTTGCATAACATGTTTGGTGTGCAGTATTCTCCAATGTTTCAGATCAATGCTCCGGGTGCTCAACCCCGTTATTATTACCCTGGTAAACCGAGGTCCCTTTATCTGAAAGTAGTGTTTACACACCAGATCTGATTGCGGAGCACCAATAATAATTAATCTATAAAGAGGATAAAATCTACTGATTATCAGATTGTTCTAAGCAGAATGCCCCTATATAACCTACCACAATGTCGGCAGGTATACTTTTAGAATTCAATTTTGGCCGCATCTTTACATTTTAAAGCGTTTTATACCCATGAAATTTAATACACTGCTTTCAGTACTGCTTTTTTTTGTTGCTGTGATTTCTGTTTCCTCCTGCAAGAAGGATGATCAGCGGGAGATCGACCAGCAACTGATCGAGGATTTTATCAATGAGCAAAACCTCGATGCAGATTCAACCTCCTCCGGTCTTTATTATGTAATTGAAGAGCCCGGTTCAGCAGACCATCCGACTATCAATGATGAAGTCACTGTAAATTATATGGGCCTTCTGTTAAATGGAGATGTTTTTGATCAGAATTTCAACATCTCCTTTTCCCTAAATCAGGTGATCGCAGGATGGCAGGAAGGCATTCCCCTTTTTGGCAGGGGAGGAAAAGGTTTGCTGATCATACCTTCACACCTTGCTTATGGTGACCGTACATTAACAGGGATTCCAGCTAATTCTGTCCTTGTCTTCGAAATCCATCTCCTCGATTTTTAACACTAACTTCTTCCTACTCACTTCTAATCGAACTCTATTCGGTTGATGAGTTTAGTCGAACCACCATGCTTCGACTCCGCACAGCACATCGTTTTTCTTTTTGGTTGGTTAGCGTAGTCGAACCATCGGTTTTCACTTAATTGGTTAAGATCTCGTTAATTATGGCCCTTCGTTGTGCTGAAAGATTCTTTCTAACGTTATTACACCTATGATGAAAATACTTGCTTCACACCTGACCTTGCTTGTGCTTATGCTGAACATGGGTCTGGTGCCAGTCAGCGGGCACGCCCAGATCGAAGATATTTTTAACAAGACCTTAAAAGTGATTTCTCCTTCCGGAGGCGGAGATATTGATCTTGGACTCAAACAAGCTCTGGAGTTTGGAGTCAAAGAGGCTGTGGATAAACTATCAGCGGATAAGGGTTATTTTGATAGTCCATACAAAATTCTCGTTCCTGAAGAGGCCAAGTACATTGTCTCCAAGGTCAAGATGGTACCTGGTTTCCAGGATGTTGAAAAACAACTCCTTGACAAAATGAACAAGGCAGCAGAAATCGCCGCAAAGAAGGCTACCCCGATTTTTGTTAATGCCATCACCTCCCTGACGATTAAGGATGCTATGAATATGCTGATGGGAGAAAATGATGCCGCCACGAGGTACCTTGAATCGCAAACACGTACAAACCTTTATACAGCCTTCATGCCTGACATCCAAGCTGCACTTGACGAAGTCAATGCCAGGGAATATTGGAAGTCTGTGATTACGGCCTATAACAATATCCCTTTCGTCAAAAAAGCTAACCCTGCACTTGACGACCATGTCAATAAGAAAGCTCTCGATGGATTATTTAACCTCATCGAAGTGAAGGAAGAAAAGATCAGGACTGACCAATCGCAAAGGACCACTGACCTGTTGAAAAATGTTTTCTCCAGACAGGATTAGACGATCAACATGTTTTTATCAACCAGCGTGGATAGGGTCTTTCAGGTTTTTTAAATACATCATGCGTACGACGAGTGAAAGTAGAATGATGGTTCCACCCATTATCGCCCAGGCGGAAGGTTTTTCACCATACCACAGGAGTACCCATATCGGGTTAAGGATTGGTTCAAGCATGGAGATCAAGGCACCCTCCAAAGCAGGTATTCTTCGCTGTCCGAAAGTGAAGAGCAGATAACCTAATCCTATCTGCACAAAACCGAGAAACGCAAGCATCAGATGTTCTTCTCCACTTGCCGATCCTGATTTTAAGAAGGAGGGAAGTGTAATCAGCACCACCCAGATGTTACCCAACAATATTCCACTCATCTGTTCTGAGCGGTTACTGAACCTGAGTGACAGGATGAGTCCTGCCAGAAAGAAACCGGACATAACAGCGAGGCCATCTCCAAGCCAATGTTGTCCCGTACCTTTTTGCTCAAGCAGAAAAAATGAAAGCCCCACCAGACAAGCCAGTACAGTCAACAGATTGTACCTTTTCATTTTGATACCAAGCAATTTTGGCTCTATGATCAATACAACTGCCGGCGCAAGGTATTGCAGAAAAATAGCATTAGCCGCCGTAGTCAGTTTAGTTGCACTCACAAAACAAATCAATAGGGGAGCGTAAAACAAACTGATGAGCAATGCCCTGCGGTCAAAATGCAAAGCTTCTTTTCTGAATACGGCCAGAAAGAGTATTCCGGCATATAAACTGCGATAAAACAGAATAGTAAAAGCATCCTGGTGGAGTAGTTTGACTAACACACCTGCCGTACTCCAGATGATACCGGCCGCTAAAGTCGCGATGATTCCTCTGACGTACTGATTTTCCATACTCATCCTATTCGTTTGTCACATACCTCTCTTTTTGTTTATCTCCTCACCCCTAACTTCTATCTGCTGACAGTTGACAGTTGACTGTTGATTTCTCACTGCTACTGGTTCACTTCTAATTTAAATTCTTTCCATTCTTTCCCATCCTGGTATATGATCGCACTTCCTTCCGGAAACTGTTTAAATGTAAGCTGATAAGGATACTCAAGTGTTTCAGCTTTGAAATATTCGTTTTCATAACTGCTTGCACCGATCCCGCTGAGATGCCACCAATTGCCCCATTGGTTGAAAGTGACCTTGATTTGCATGGGGCCTGTTTGCTCCACTTTCACGCCATCATTTGGTGTCGTCATATTGTATTGAAAGACATCATACATCACCCCTACATATGGTTTCGGGGTCTGGAAATCAAGTAATTCATCAATCCCTGATGGTGCCTGAATAATGGAGGTCATCACGATGCCATTCAGATTGTCAGGACTATTGAGTATAAAGACATGGCTGCGGTCATGCCAACGAAACGTATCTCTCAGTTGATGCACAATCTCGGTAGATTGTTTCCAGTAGCGGATCGTTTTTTCCTGTAGATACACTTGTACCAGCAGGATGATGCCCATCAAGGAAACCCATATCCATTTGGGGGCCTTTGACAACAATGGCAAAAGAGCTACGATGATGAATATTAAAGGGAGGTAACTAAAACGATCGTTGCTGCCAATCTGAAGGTGGTAAAAGAACAAATTGGAAACCGGCAACACGTAAAGCATCGAAGCCGCCATGCCAAAAAAACACAAATGAACGTAACCGGAAACTTTTTTAATGCGGATGAAGTAGAGCAACGCAATTACGATGCACAGCATCAGCAAAAAGAAGACAAGCTCAGGCTTGGAGAGCAGGTTGTCAAAGAGTAGGCCTTTTGTTTTAAAGGAGAAAAACCGGGCATCAGCAAGATGTTTGACTAGGTATTTAAATTCGGTGGACATCATGCCGATGACGTCGAGATTGAGATGCGCTGCTGCCCCATAGTGTCCTACCCACGCGCCGATCGTCAGCTTGTTGAGCAGAATGCCAAAGACTAGGATTCCCCATAAGGCGCTGCTGAGGGCTATTGCGCGACGAATATTGAATGCGGATCTGTTTCCTGCGAAAGCCTCAATAACCAGGTATAGAGTGATGACCAGAGGGGTGATGTAAGCTATTTCCAGCAGGAATACAGACAGGAAATAAATGGCCAGACACCACCAAAGGCACTTTTTAACTCCGTGGTAGAGATACGTTGGACTTAAAAGGAAAAGGGCCATGACTGCTGCCAGAGAGAGCAGGTAATGGACGCAGACTTTCCAGACCACCGGCTCAACATTGTATGGGTGTAAAAGAAAGAGAATGCACATCAGGATGATCAGCAAGCCCGGTGCATTGATTTTCCACCTGGAATTGATCTGCATCAGCCAGGTATACATCAACCAACCGTTGAAAGCATGTAGCGAACAAAAAATAAGATACCAGGGTACTCCCTGTATATGGAAAATGGAATACAAGCTGTAAAAGAAAAAATGAAGGGCCTGGTGGTTTCCTTTATATCCGAAACTATTGAAGATAGCGATAAATGTACCTGAGTCATAGGCCCGCTGCCATCCAAGGAAATCAAAAACAAACCCGGCTCCTATCGTCGGATAAAAGGCGATCAGGGTGATAAGCAGAAATATCGGAAAAATCAGCTTGGGTGATTTCATGGTTTCATCACCAAAGGTTGAAGAGTGTCTTCGATCTTACCACCTTCCATAATGTACAATCCACCTTTGGTCTTTCTTTCCTGCACAAATTCTATTCCGCCCCAATAACTGTTGCACGAATTATGAATTTTTCCGGAAGACAAGATGATCAGTTTGCCACCTGGAAATATTCTAATGGTAGAACCCTCTGGCATAGAAACCCTGCATCCTATTTCAAGCAAACCACCATCGCTGATGATCACATTGCCCTCAAGATCTGCACTTCCTTCCCAGCGGATACTATCCTTGATGATGATGCTGGCACTTGTATCAAGCAAGCACCATCGTGGTTCGAGTATATTGCGCTGAAGGGCGCCGAGCCTTGTCATATTCATCACTATTTTACCGATCTGACAAGGTGTGAGTGCGGCCATATGCGCATTGTAATCCATCATGTTGTTGGAATACAGCGAATCGCAGGGAGGTTTGTTAGTAACATTCCAGCAATTGGGATGTGCCGGTGTGTCATCACATCCATCATGCCCGCCCCATGTATGTGATAATCCAAGTGAATGCCCGATTTCATGGTTGGTAATGCCTCTGATATCCCAAACGTTTGGACGCTTATGCCAGTTGCCGAATATTTTTACTGAACTTCCCAGCGAAATGCCGGATGCATCTGGCCGGTATGTAGGGGAAGGAATGCTGTCCAGGTGATGAGTTTGGAGGAATATATTCATCACCGAATCATCACGAACTGCATATTTTTCAATCACCCGCTTATCGCTGATGTTGCGTTCTCTGCCTGTTTTGACAGCATAGCACAATTCATCATCAATGTGATAATATACACCATCATCCCCTGGTATGGTAGGATCTGGTGAAATGACATACCGGTAAGGAATGTTCAGGACAGGCGTTTCATTTCCATGCGGAAGAAACATCTGCATGTTGCGCTCGAGATTACTGTTGGTCACCTTGATCCATTCCCGTGCATAGTTCGTGGTTTCTTCTTCAGGCATATTATATCGGCCATCTGAAGAATTCATAAAATGGATATTGACCCGAATGTATTTCATGCGGAGCAATTCCGGATGAGCCACATAGGATAGGGGAGAGTAACACGTGCTGATTTTACTTTCAGCCGCTGTGCGCGGCAACAGGACGATGTCTTCTGCAGTAGCAGGACGGACTATGATTTTTGGGCTGCATGCTGCAAGCATGAGGATGCATAACCATGCAGTGATCATCCGTGGCATGATCAGGTATTTAAGCCACCGCAAATGCTGATCACCTGCCCCGTGATGTAGGCGGATTGATCAGAAGCGAGAAACGCGGCTAACCTGGCGACCTCATCTGCCTGACCTAATCTGCCAAGTGGCACATTGGACAAGAAAGCTTTCCGGGTATTTTCATCCAGTTCGCCAGTCATATCTGATTCAATAAATCCTGGTGCAATCACATTGCTGCGGATGTTACGTGAACCAACTTCCTTAGCAATCGATTTACTGAAACCGATGATACCTGCTTTTGAAGCAGCATAATTAGCTTGTCCTGCATTGCCAAAAATACCGACTACTGAACTCATGTGAATAAGCGATCCTGATTTCTGGCGCAGCATCACTTTGATGCATTGCTTTGTCATGTTAAACACAGACTTAAGATTGGTATCAATCACACTGTCCCATTGCTCTTCATCCATACGCAGCAAGAGGGTATCATTGGTGATCCCGGCATTGTTGACAAGTATATCTATGCGGCCGAATTGCTCCAGAATGGAAGGCACCAGTGATTCTGCATGGACATAGGAACTGGCATCCGAGTAGCAGGCAATCACGTTTCTCCCTTTTGATTTCCATTCCTCAGCAATGCCTTCCGCTTTTTCCCTGGAGGATAAATAGGTAAAAGCTACGGAGGCTCCCTCTGCTGCAAATGCATCTACGATTGCTTTGCCAATTCCTCTTGATCCCCCGGTGACCAGAGCAACTTTTCCTTCTAATAATGCCATATGTCCAATGGTTTTATATAAATCTGTTCAAAAGTACGAACTAATCAGCTTCCCAGCCCCACTTGCACCTCATGCCTTCCCACCGCATCATTTCATGATGGCGGGATCTGCGCTACGCTTCAACACGTCTCACGTCTCACACCTTCCCGCCGAATCATTTCATGATGGCGGGATCTGCGCTGCGCTTCGATACGTCTCACGACTTACACCTTTGCTAATTCCCCTTTGAGGAAATCGATTACATTCACTTCTAGTGCATCTACACCGCGCAGTTCGGCGAGATACCATGAAATCCAGTCTCCCAGATGCACGAGGTATAAAGATTTCTCGACCAGATTAGATCCTTTCGAATAAACTTCGATGATACCACTTGCATATTGGCCTATGATCTTTTTGTTGATGTCCATCCGAATAGCGTTCCTGGAGAAATCATCATCGTTGCGGAGGTAGAGTACAACCAGGTTTTCATTTTTTTCAGTCCAGCCTACCAATTCATTGTGGTTCATTTCCGGAACCACATGATGCCAGCACAGCGCCTTGCTGTTTTCATTGATTTGTTGTCTGAGTCTTACGGCGACTGGTTCCATCCGGTCTTCGATATAGATGACGGGTATTTTCTTGTAAAGCTGGTGCGCAATTTTTTCAGCTTGTGCCTTGATATTACTTTCTTCAGTCCTGAGGAGGCCTATTGCGGATTCAACATTCTTAATAGCGCGGTCAGAGATGAATCCAAGGTGATGAAGTGTCCACAATTGTGCGGTTACAGAATACCCCAGACATGCTCTTGGTGAAGGCCAGTTGGCCGGAACCTGAATGTAGTCATAACCATCTGCTTTGGCTTTTTCGATGATTTTGCCACCGGAGGCTACACAGATGATTCTTGCGCCTTGTTTTTTGATCAGGTCATAAGAGATGAGGGTTTCTTCGGTATTACCGCTGTAGGAGCTTGCAATGGCCAGCGTGTCAGGACCTACAAATACAGGGACATGGTATCCTTTTCTCACCAGAAAGGGGAGTTTGAGTTCATCCTGTACAAAGGAAGAAACGAAGTCTGCTCCGATTCCGGATCCACCGAGGCCGGCTACATAAATATGGGAGATATTGGCTGATGGTGGTTGAATAGTGGCGTTGCTTCCGATGGCAAGGCCTTCTTCAAGCTGATCCATAAATCGCGCGATCAATTGATTCATCATAGGATATAAGGGTTCATTGACATGAAGTAAAATGCATTTAAGCCTGTAAAACAAGGCATTTTTTCACAAAAAAGGCTTATTCAAGCACTGGAAGAAGGTAAAATGTAAAAAACCTTGATCTGTACGCTACTTCCCCGTTATTTTGAAATGAAATGGGTATTCAGCAGGAACATGGTAAGTGGGGTGAAGAGAAAGCTGCGGCTTTTTTAAAGGGAGAGGGTTTTGAAATCCTCGCCCGAAATTGGCGGTATAAGAGGGCGGAGATTGATATTGTAGCCAAGGAAAGTGGGGTTTTGGTGTTTGTAGAAGTCAAGACAAGAGCAAGTACTTCCTTTGGCCGGCCGGAGGAAATGGTCGACCGGAGGAAGAGGAGGTTGCTGATTGATGCAGCAATGGCTTACATGCGGTCCATAGGGTATGAATGGGAGATCAGGTTTGATATCCTGGCCATTATTGGTGAACCCGGAGGAGCTTGTGATATCAGGCTTTACAGGGATGCTTTTTTCCCGGGGCTGAATTATGGTTGATGTTGGTTAAGGTGAGCGCAGCCGACAATGCATCCGGAGGCCAGAAAGTTGATTCGTATATTTACGAAATATATTTCGCCGAAATACGCATCCTTGTATGTCACACATTTTCAGCTATTTATATTATGTGGGCACACTAAGCCCCTAATCACCCAAGTCTATCATCCAATCAACCCACAGAGCTGGCGGATATGCTTCGACTGTCTTTCCCACTTCATTGTTCACCTGCGTTTGTTGAGCTGTGGTACTTGGATGAAGGCAAGTCGGTCGAAACACAGCAAACGGAGCCCATCCAGCAGCAGATTCCAGCTCAACACCTGCTTCGGCTCCTCTCAGCAAGTAAACTTATAAGCCTATAAACTTATAAACTCATAAACTCATAAACTCATAAGCCCATAACCCTATAAGCCCCAAACCCATCAACCTATCCCCCAATCAAATAATTTTCCATAATAATTTTGCTGACAATTGTAAAAACCTTACCTTTGCCGTCCATTATTAAAAAGCGCCATGAAAAAAGATATTCATCCATCCAATTATCGCCACGTTGTGTTTAAGGATTTTTCCTGCGATTTTGCCTTCCTGACAAAATCCTGCGTCGCAACCAAGGATACCATCAAATGGGAGGATGGCAACGAATATCCGCTGGTGAAACTGGAGATTTCAAGCCAGTCGCACCCCTTCTTTACCGGTAAGATGAAGTTTATCGATACCGCCGGGAGAATCGACAAGTTCAACAAGAAATTTGCCAATACCAAATTTGCTAAAAAAGAAACTGAAGAATAATCAAAAAGCCCCGGTCATATGTCGGGGCTTTTTTAATTGCCTCATTTAAACCATGAGAAATATCATTCTCTTTGATGACGAATCCCGGGAACAAATGCTCCCGCTCAGCTACACCAGGCCGGTAGCTGAATTGCGCACAGGGATCTTTACCATCAGAGAACGATGGGAAAAACTCCTCAAAGGCCAGGCTTCCTACATCACCTCCGACTATCTCAGCCAGCGCTTTCCCATGCATCTCGAAGATGACAATATCGTCATCAATGGCGCCGTCATGCCCAATGACCGGCTGGTAAGACTCATTGAACAACTGGAACCTAATGAAGCCCTGATGGATGACGGCAACCTCATCGCCGCGCGCCTCAATCGCCACCAGTTTGAAAACCTGCTGCGTGATGAATCTATAGAAGAAATCTCTGGCCTTGAACTGGCAGATACCCCCTTTATACATCTCTCTTACCCCTGGGACCTCTTCCTCTATCTCCGGGCAACAATCGAATATGACTTCAATCTAATCACCAACGGACGGACCAGTCAGACACTACCAACCAATAACCAGGTGATCGCCGGAGATAATATTTTTCTGGAGGAAGGCGCTCACGTAAGCTGCGCGATTCTCAATGCACAGTCCGGCCCGATTTACATTGGTAAAAACGCCCAGGTCATGGAAGGTGCTATCATCCGCGGTCCGGTGACCATCGGAGAGGGTAGTGTAATCAAAATGGGCGCCAAGATCTATGGTCCTGCCGCTATCGGTCCTGACTGCAAAGTCGGAGGTGAAGTCAAAGACGTAGTGATCCTGGGCCACTCCAATAAAGCACATGACGGCTACCTCGGAAATTCAATCATTGGTGAATGGTGCAATCTCGGGGCCGGAACATCGGTTTCCAATCTGAAGAATAATTACTCCAACGTCCGGATGTGGGATTACAGCACCAGGAGCATGCGGGATTCCGGACTCCAGTTTCTCGGCCTTGTCATGGGTGACCATAGCAAAGCCGGTATCCAGAGTATGTTCAATACCGGCACTATAGTAGGTGTAGCTTCCAATGTCTTTGGCGAAGGATTTCCTCCAAAATTTGTTCCCTCCTTTTCCTGGGGTGGATCTTCGGGCTTGATCACCCACCGGCTCGATGAGGCACTTGCCACCGCCCAGAAGGTAATGGCAAGGAGAGATATTGAATTTTCAACAGAAGATGAAAATATCCTGCGAAAGGTATTCGAACTATCCGTGATGTACCGGTAAATGAAAAACCATCCAGGCCCCCTCAAAATATGGTTGAGCCACCTCTTCGAATGGCCTGTTGAAGAGCTGAGCAGCGAGCATAATGCTCACCTCAAAGTCGTCCTCCACAGAGGAAGGTATAAACTCATCACCGATGGCGCTATTTATAGTTTTGGTGACCTGTATTCTAATTACAGGAAGACCTTCGAACAACTGCTATGGCCTCAACCCTCATACCAATCATGCCTGATTCTCGGCCTTGGGATGGCAAGTATTCCTGATATGCTGGCCACCAGGTTCAACAAGGATTTGGAGTATACCGCGGTGGAGATTGATGAAGCAGTGACAAGCCTCGCCTATAAATACGTTTTGCTTCCCAAAAAGATTAAAGTCCAGGTCTACACCGCCGATGCCGGTTCTTTTCTGGAGTGGCACGAAGGCAGCTATGATATGATATGTTCAGATGTGTTCGTGGGCGACCACATACCCGAAGAACTCGAGCGCATGGAAGCGCTTGAAGCTATGAGGGACCTGCTCAATCCGGGTGGAATTATCCTGTATAACCGACTCAGCCGATATAAACAGGATATAGCTAAGAACCTGAAATTCAAGGATGAAGTATTTCTGAAGTTGTTTCCAGAAGGAGGTTTCCTGGATGTGGATGGCAACTGGATGTTTGTCAGCAACATGGCTTTGTTTCAAGTCAATTCCACCGTTTGAATTTCCATTTTCTGATTCCAGCATTTAAGCATGCCGTTTAGGTGACATTTTAGGGGATATCAGGCCTCCCTAACGGGTTGATTTTCCTATCTTTACTGCCTGTAACAGAGGAACAGCTATTCCAGGATGAAGATGATTTTTTATAACAGGTTTTTTGTGTAATCACTATAGCCATATTGCTTTCCAGTCAATGGCTCATCATCATATCTTTGAGCAGTTTTTTGAAAAAGGAACTTTATCCTTTCCCCTGTTTGTTTTGCAGCATAGACTGAGGTTTAATGTCCAGGTAATATCTGATCCTAAACCAGTTGAAATGCTGCACATTTTCGAGCCGTTCAAGTGCTATGTTCTTTAAACTGAGCACAACCTTGAAACGTCTCTTTTGTTATTTAGTGCTTATTTAATCTAAGATCCTGCGAATGCGAAAGCTCTATTACCTCATCCCCGTTATAGCCATAGCAATTTTATTCTCCCTGCTGTTTTTTGCCGGCGACGCCCCGCGGGAGTTCCAAAAGTTTTCAAAAGGCGAGCGCATAGAAGGTGCGATCAAGGACATGCTATTCACATCTCGCGATATAGATCTTGGATACATTCCCTATGACAAATTATTCATGGCTATCGGTGAAGGACAAAAACGTGCTGAAAATCCTTCCGGAAACCGCAGCGGTGGCACAAGTCTCACCAATGCCATCTGGCGGGAAAGAGGCCCCAACAATATCGGAGGCCGTACAAGGGCCATCATGATAGATGCATCAGATCCCAGCCGGAACAGAATTTGGGTAGGTAGTGTATCCGGTGGCGTGTGGCGTACTGAAGACATCACACAACAGGATCCCCAATGGAGAAAACTGACGCTTCAGGTTGATAATCTGGCAATAGGAAGTATAGCACAGGATCCAAATAACCTCGATGTCATTTATGTCGGCACAGGTGAAGGTTTTCCCAATCAAGACGCAGTCACCGGAGCAGGTATTTTTAAATCAACCGACGATGGTGAAACATGGACCTGGCTAGCGTCAACACGAAACAGCAATTTCCAGGATGTACATGAAGTCTATGTTCATACCAATGGAGATATTTATGCAGGCACAGCGATCGGAGGATTGTTCAGAAGTAATGATGGTGGTAACTCATGGGAGAAAGTACTTGGCACTTCCTTGTCCGGCGCCAACAACAACAATTTTTTTGATTTTGTATACATAGCCGCTAACCAGACTTTTTATGCGTCAAACGCAAATTCAGTATTCAAATCTACTACAGGCAATAGAGGCGAATGGTCGAATATTGGCACTTCTAAACCAGGATTTCCAAATGATTTGGTTCGCGTAGAACTGGCTGTTTGCTCATCTGATCCTGAGGTGATGTATGTCCTCGGTTCTGTGAATGGTTCGGCATCAAATACATACGTTTCTAATAATGGAGGTAACACCTGGACTTCCAGATCTGCACCAGGCGTAATACCTGGTCAGGATTTTACAAATGGACAAGCATGGTATGATCTTGATATTGCGGTTGACCCTTTCAATTGCGGTCATATTATTGCCGGAGGTGTTCCAGCCTTTGAAAGTAACCTGCAGGGCATCAGTTGGTCTCAACTCCCGGGAAACATGCACGTTGATCAGCACAATATCACCTTTGATCCGCAGATACAAGGCCGCGTATTATTTGGCAACGATGGAGGAATATGGTTAAGTAATAATGGCGGACAGACCATATTGGACAAAAACGAGGGGTATGTAACTACCCAGTTTTATTATGGCGCTATTCACCCCGAAGTGGGTTCTCCCTATTTGTTGGGTGGAACACAAGACAATAATTCTTTACAAATCACGGAAACCGGATTATCTCCAGCTAATTCAGTGTGGGGAGGAGATGGTGTCTTTTGTTTTATTGATCAGAATGAACCGAATATTCAGATTGTGTCTTCACAGGGAGGTATTTATGGATTATCTACAGATGGTGGGGGTGACTTTGGTTTCGGCGCAACGATCAATGGAGAGTTCATCAATCGTTCAGGATACGATGACGAGGCTAACATCCTCTATGGCCAGGTCAATGGTGCGGATTTTTTTAGATGGAATATCAATACCGGGTTTTCTGAAGATGTAGATATCGCTTCACAAGGTATAAGTGTGAGTGCAGTGAAAGCGGATCCTAACACGCCGAACAGAGTTTATTTTGGAGGACAGTCAGGCAGAATCATCAGGGTCGACAATGCCCATACGGGGAATCCTGTGGCAGGTACACTAGTCGGAATCTTACCCGGAGGCGCAAGTGTTTCATGTGTATATCTCGATAAACAAAACCCAAACCATATCCTAGCCTCCTTATTCAATTTCGGAGCTAATCTTAAAAATGTATGGCTCACTTTAGACGGCGGTACTGAATGGGTTTCGATCGAAGGTGATCTCCCAGACATGCCGGTTCGCTGGGCTATTTTTGATCCCGCAGACCATGACCGGGTGATGATCGCCACTGAAGCGGGGGTTTGGATTACCGACAATGTTGATGGTGATGCCACGCATTGGGAACCCATTTCCCCGTCCAATGGAATGCCTTTTGTAAAGGTTTCAATGTTGTTCATCCGTGATAGCGATAAAGTTGTTCTGGCAGCAACACACGGCCGCGGATTGTTTACCACAGATGTGTTTTCTGCGGCAGCGGCAGTGATCCTCGCACAACCTATCGCCTATAAGGGACAACCAGTGACCATCGACGGATCGTTTTCTGTCAATGCTCAGAATTTTGAATGGAATCTTGGAGATAATACCACCTCACAGGAACCTGTCGTTACCCATATTTACCAGGAGGCCGGGACTTATACGATTTCGCTTACCATCAACGGAGTCGTAACCAAAATACAAACAATATCGATTCTTCCATATTTACCCGCCCCATATCAGCTTGGAGTGAGCGGATATGCAGGCGATTTTGAATCAAGTCCGGAACACTTCGCAGCCTATACTGTCCAGGGCACCAGGATTCAACGCGGATCATCCACCAAACCTGGTAAGGACGGAACCTTCAGCGGTGCATCAGCATGGGTGCTGGGCATCAACGACAACTTATATCAAAACAACACAAGAGCGGAGTTTTACACACCGATGTTTGACCTCAGTGAACCAGGATTGTATGAGTTGAAATTCTGGGCCAAATATGCCATTCAAAACCGAAATGATGGTTTCCAGATTGAATATTCCATTAATGGCGGAGCATCTTGGTTTCAATTGGGCACCAGGGATAATCCTAACTGGTATAATTACTACAATGCCAATCTCTCAGACGGTGCTTTTCCAATGGGTAAATCATATTTCACCAATGCCCAACTCACCTGGACACAATCTATCAAGGATATCAGTTTTCTGACAGGAGAAACTACAGTGAGTTTCAGATATGTTTTCCGCGCTGATGATGAAGAGCCAGCACAGGGGTTTGCCATTGATAATTTTGAAATCACCAGATACGAGGGCGAGCTAGAGACTAATGTAACTGTCTTTAATGCCGGCTATACTTCCGAACAGGAAGTAACGGTCAATTGGGCAACAGGAATTGAATATCAATGCAAGGAATTCATACTCGAAAGATCCTATACTGGATTTGGATTTACACCTGTGGCCAATATTCCCGCGAAAGGAGTAGTAAGCACTTTTGCCAATACATATAGTACGATTGATCAGAGTTTACGTGACATCATTTATTACAGGCTGAAAGTGATTAATGATAACCCTGAGATTGATTATCATCTGGAGTTTTATACAGACACCATTGTGGTGATCAAGGATGCAGAACCTAGCATCGTGCATAACGTGCTGCCCAATCCATTTAACGATTTTATCGGGATCAGTTTTAGCAGTGTGATTACGAAGCCTGTTATCTTCAGGTTATTTGATGTGTCCGGCAAATTGATCCTTGAGGAAACTGCAGTGCCGAATGCGGTAGCATACCAGTTAGATCAGTTGAAATTGCCTACAGGTGTTTACGTGCTGAGTGTCCAGATTGATGGAGGTGAAATAAAGGCGTATAAATTATTGACAGACGGAAGATAGGTTAACAGCATCGAGCATAAAAGTCATATCGCAAGGTACCAAATACGTTGATGGGTTCGAACTGCAATACCGAAATCAAGTGCTACAGCTCACCAACCAACCACGCAGTAAAAAGATCCCGCCCTGTGTAGGGGTCATAGGAGTGTAAAGACCTGATAGCTTTTTTTGGATGGCTGAAAGATTGGTAATTTCTGTTGACTTTTGAAAGCAAACTTTAATAATAAAGCATAAGAAATAAGGCATGCGTAAGTTATATTACCTTCTGGCGTTAATGGTTGTCTCTTCCCTTGCCCTTGTGCTGTGGGAATTTCAAAACGAGGTACTCACCTCCAAAAAGCTATCTAAGAAAGAAAGGATTGATGGTGCTATTCGGGACTATCTGTTCACCTCATCCGATGTCGACCTCGGCATTATTCCATATGATAAATTGTTTGCCGCTATTGATGAAGGCCAGCGCAGGGTTAACGCACCTTCCCGCAGCAGATCAATGCTTGGCAATATCGCTGATGCCGTGTGGCGCGAACGTGGTCCGTCTAACAGAGGAGGGCGTACAAGAGCCATCATGATTGATGAAAGTGACCCTGCCAGGAATCGTATTTGGGTGGGCGGCGTTTCGGGTGGATTATGGCGGACAGAGGATATCACCCAGGTTGATCCGCAATGGGTCAAATTGGGCATTTATTTTGAAAGTCTCTCGATCTCGGACATCGCGCAAGATCCAAGTGATCTAAATGCCATTTATGTTTCGACCGGTGAGAGCTATACCGGTGATGTGCAGGGTGCAGGTATCTTCAGGTCCACCGATGACGGCGCCACATGGACATTGCTTCCCTCCACCACCAATAGTGTTCTATCTACGGTGAATGAAATCTATGTTCATACGAACGGTGATATATACGCTGCCTCTGCTTATGGCGGACTCTTAAGAAGCGAGGATGACGGTTCGACTTGGGAAAAGGTCATTGGAACAGGTCTGGCAGGCTCTTCCAGTGACAATATTCACGATTTATATTTTGTTGAATCCAACCAGACATTTTATATCTCAGATGACTTTGCCATCTTTAAATCTACCACGGGTGACCGTGCAGACTGGACAAAAATAAGTCTGACACAAAATGGATTTCCGAATAATGTAAACCGGGTTGAATTTGCCATCTGTCCAGACGATCCTGATATTCTTTATGCAATCGGCGCAGTAGGATCATTTTCGTCCAACACCTTTGTGACAACGAATGGAGGGGAACAATGGATTTCAAAAGCTGAACCTGCCATCTTTGAAAGCTACGGCCAGGCATGGTATGATCTAGATATCAATGCTGACCCCTTCAACTGCAACAGGTTGTTATCAGGCGGGGTCAATATGGCTGAATCAGCCATACAAGGCTCCACATGGAGGGTTGTTGCCACCGAGATGCATGTGGATCATCACAATATCACGTATGACCCCAAAATTCAAGGCCGTGTTTTTTTCGGCAATGACGGAGGCATATGGATGAGTGTGAACGGTGGCCAATCCGCAGTGGATAAAAGCATAGGTTATGTGACGACTCAGTTTTATGCCGGTGCTATTCATCCAACAGCAGGTTCCCCATATGTCATGGGCGGAACACAGGATAATAATTCGCTGATCATTGAGGAAGCAGGTCTCTCTCCATCCAAAACTGCATGGGGTGGCGACGGTGTATTTTGTTTTATTGACCAGAATGAACCCGATACCCAGATTGTTTCTTCTCAGGGAGGAAATTATGGCTTATCCATAAATGGTGGATTTAGTTTTGGTTTTGGTGCATCTGTCAATGGAGAATTTATCAATCGCTCAGGTTATGATGACAATGCAAATATCCTATACGGACAGGTAAACCAAAGCGGCATCGATGATATTGATTTCTTTAGGTGGAATATCAATACCTCACTGACAGAGGATGTGGACATATCGGGTTATAATATCAACGTCAGTGCAGTCAAGGCAGATCCGGCAGTCGCAAACAGAATTTATTTTGGCGGCCAGGCTGGCTTAGTGTTGCGTGTTGACAATGCCAATACAGGAGATCCGAAAACAAGTGATGTCTCTGTCTTTGCTAATCTGCCTGGCAACGCAAGCGTATCCTGCGTATATATGGACAAGCAGACGTCTGACCATGCTTTGATCAGCCTCTTTAGTTTTGGAGCATCGCTCGAAAATCTCTGGGTGACCTACAACGCTGGTGCTGAATGGACTTCCATAGAAGGCGATCTGCCAGACCTGCCCGTGCGATGGGCGATCTTTGATCCATCTGATCACGACCGGGCTATGATCGCTACAGATGCAGGCATCTGGACAACAGATGATATCGATGGAGACCAGACCCATTGGGAGCCTACGAACCCTGATAATGGAATGCCATTCGTCCGCGTCGATATGCTCCTGGTTCGTGAAAGTGATAAAGTGGTTCTGGCAGCAACATATGGTCGCGGCTTGATGACAACAGATGTTTTCTCTGCCCCGGCTGCGGTCATTCTGACTCAGCCTGTAGCCTATGAAGGTCAGTCCATTTTAATCGATGGATCACTATCAGTCAATGCCCAGAATTATCAGTGGAATCTCGGAGATAATACAACATCTACTGAACCTGAAATCACGCATGCTTATGACAGTCCCGGTACCTACACGATTTCGCTGACTATCAATGGCAACATCACGGAAACAAGAACAATTTCAATCCTGCCTTACCTTCCGGCCCCTTATGAAGCGGGAGAGGCAAATTATGCAGGAGATTTCGAAACACAACCTGAACATTTTGCTGCCTATAATATAAGAGGAACCGGATTTCAGAGAGGCGTTTCCACCAAACCAGGCAAGGATGGTACAAACAGCGGTACATCAGCCTGGGTGCTCGGCATAAATGACAACCTCTATCAGAATAATACACGTGCAGAATTATACACACCTATGTATGACTTTACGGAGCCGGGTCTCTATGAGTTCAGGTTTTATGGAAAATTTGCCATCCAAAACAGGAATGATGGTTTCCAGGTGGAGTATTCTACTGACGGTGGAGCTTCCTGGACACAGCTGGGCACAAATGCAAATCCAAACTGGTACAATTATCTCAACGAAAACCTGGCTACTGGTGCGTTTCCGATTGGCAAATCGTATTTCACTAATGCAAAACTCAACTGGACACAATACGTAAAGGATGTCAGTTTCCTTGCCGGACGACCACGTGCAAGTTTCAGGTTCGTATTTAGGGCTGATGGTGAGGACCAGGCACAAGGCCTCGCTATTGATGATTTCGAGATCACCAGGTATGATGGAGAATTGAAAACGACCATTACTGTTTTCAATGCAGACTATACAGCTGAGCAGGAAGTGACCATCAACTGGGCGACAGGCATTGAATACCAATGCAAGCAATTCTTACTGGAAAGATCATATACGGGCTTTGGATTTACACAAGTTTCAGATACACCAGCCAAAGGTGTTGTGAGCACTTTCGCCACAGAATATTCCAGAACGGACCAAAGTCTCCGGGGCATCATCTATTACAGGCTGAAAGTGATCAATGAGAATCCTGACATCGGTTATGCCTATACGTTTTATACGGATACCATCGTGGTCAGAAGAGATGTTGAAGCCGATATTGTTCATAATGTATTACCGAATCCGTTCACGGACAGGATAGGAGTCAGTTTCAGCAGTATCATTGATGAGCCGGTTACCTTTCGCCTCTATGATGTATCAGGTAGACTTGTAATAGAAGACATAGCTATACCAAACGCTGTTTCATACACGCTTGATCAGTTCAATCTACCCACCGGAGTATACATTCTTGCCGTACAGATTGGCGAAGGAGAAATCAAAGCATATAAGCTCTTGTCACAAGGAAATTAGGTATCTGTGATCAGGTGATGTGGTGATCAAGCGATTTGGTGATGTTGAGATGAGGTGATTTAGTGATGCACTGATGAGGTGATTTAGGGTGTCAGAGATTGGTAGATATTTCAAACTGCTTACTGCTTACTGCTTACTGCAAACTTCTGACTCCGCAAAGGGCACTCCTCACTCTTTCGTATCTTTACACCTCAGGTTATTAACCCATGGACACGATCATGCTCAATCTTATCCTTTTTGGACCGCCGGGAAGCGGTAAAGGCACTCAAGCTGAACGACTCGAAGAAGCTTATAATCTGGTTCATATCTCCACTGGTGAATTATTCAGGTCTGAAATGGAGGAAGGCACTGAATTGGGTATTCAGGCCAATGAATTCATGTCTCGCGGCGAGCTCGTGCCAGATGAGGTGACCATCGGTATGCTGAAACACAAAATGTTGGCTCACCGGGATGCTGAAGGGTTTATTTTCGATGGTTTTCCCCGCACAAGGCCCCAGGCAGAAGCACTTGACCAATTACTCAAAGATTTGGATCAGCAGATTGATGCATTGATCATGCTTGATGTTCCGGAGGATGAAATAGTAAAACGTATCGTACTCCGGGGAACGGAATCTAACAGGTCTGATGACAGCGATCCTGAAGTGATCCGCAAACGTTTCCTGGTGTATCAATCCAAGACCGCACCGATTTTTTCATATTATGACGAGAAGCAAAAGGCATATAAGATATCAGGACTTGGATCCATCGATGACATCTTTCAACACCTTTGTGATACGATCGACAGCCTTCATATATAATGTCAACTGATCAGAATTTTGTAGATTATGTGAAGATCCATTGCAAGTCCGGAGCCGGAGGAGCAGGGTCAGCCCACTTGCATCGCGATAAGGTGAGTGCAAAAGGAGGACCGGATGGGGGTGATGGGGGACATGGCGGAGACGTAATCTGCAGAGGTAGCGTACAGATGTGGACACTGCTGCACCTTAAATTTCGCAAGCACGTTATTGCCGATGCAGGAAAACCAGGTACAGGTAATCTATGTACGGGAGCGGATGGTGAAGATGTGATTCTTGAAGTTCCATTAGGCACAGTTGCAAAAGATCCTGAAACTGGAGCAATCCTGTTTGAAATCACCAAGGACGGAGAGGAATACAAATTGATGCCTGGCGGTCGGGGAGGTCAGGGTAATAACCATTTCAAATCCCCAACCAATCAAACCCCTCGCTATGCTCAACCCGGAGAACCTCATCAGGAAGGTTGGCGAATCCTTGAACTCAAAATTCTCGCGGATGTCGGTTTAGTCGGCTTCCCCAATGCAGGTAAATCAACCTTGCTCGCCTCCTTATCTGCCGCTAAACCTAAAATAGCTGATTACCCTTTTACGACACTTGTTCCAAACCTTGGTTTTGTCCGCTACAGAGATAGTAAGTCATTTGTCATCGCAGATATACCGGGGATCATCGAAGATGCTCATCTTGGTAAAGGCCTCGGCCATCGATTCCTCCGTCATATCGAGCGTAATGCCGTCTTGTTGTTTATGATCCCTTGCGAATCAGACGATATCAGCAAAGATTTTAACGTATTGCTCCATGAACTGGAGATGTACAATCCCGAGTTGCTGGATAAACCCCGTTTGTGCGCTATCACCAAGAGCGACCTTATTGATGAATCTGTCCAGCAATTACTCAAGCCTACCTTGCCTGAAGGTATTGATTGTGTTTTTATTTCAGCGGTGACAGGTTATGGCCTCGATAAACTGAAAGACAAGCTTTGGATGTTGCTGGCTGATCAGCAGCCGGTTTCATAGCGCCTATTCGCTTCACCCATTCACCATGCTGTGAGATTTCTGCTTCTATCAATGATCCTTTTCCTGACCAACAATATGTTGTCAGCACAGGAACTTATCAAAGGAAATCTGATGATTGCCCCATTGCCCGTTTCGATGGAGGTGCAGGAAGGTTTCTTTGTGATAAGTCCTAACACCTGGATCATGATGGGGTCCTTCACTACTTTTTCGTTTGAACCTACTCGCGCTTTCAAAGAGGTTTTTCAGAAGAAAAGCGGATATCCCATCAACGAACCTAAGAATGTGATACCCAGACCCGAAGCAATGAAAAGTATAATTACGGTCAATTCTTCGGATCAAGTTCACAAAGAAGGCTATAGTTTGAAAGTTAGTGCTTCCGGTATAGTCATCACGGCTTCAACGGATCAAGGTGTTTTTTATGCTTTCCAGACCCTCAGGCAAATGATGCGCATGGATGCACTGCCGGATGCCAAAGGGGTGCAAAGGAATTGGGAGATACCCGCTGTGGAGATTACAGACTATCCACAGTTTCCATACAGGGGACTTCATCTCGATGTGTCTCGCCACTTCATGCCTCTTGATTTTGTTAAAAAATATATTGACCTGCTGGCGTATTATAAGATGAACCGGTTCCATTGGCATCTCACCGATGATCAGGGATGGCGTATTGAAATCAAGAAATATCCAAAGCTTCAGGAGATAGCCTCATGGCGGGATGAAACACTGATAGGTCATTACCGCGAAACACCGGATCGATATGATGGCATCCGTCATGGAGGATATTATAAACAAGAAGAGATTAAAGAAGTAGTGGCTTATGCATTTGTTCGAGGTGTAACGATTATTCCTGAAATTGAAATGCCCGGGCATACACTTGCGGCGCTCTCCGCATATCCTGAACTGGCCTGTACACCAGGCCCTTTCAAAGCAGCGACTACCTGGGGTGTTTTCGATGATGTGATGTGTCCAAACGAAGAGACCTTTACTTTTTTAGAAAACGTCCTTGATGAAGTGATGGAGTTGTTTCCATCACCTTATATCCATATCGGCGGTGACGAATGTCCAAAGACAAGATGGGAAGAAAGTGCTTTTTGCCAGGACCTCATGAAGACAGAGCACCTGAAGGATGAACACGAATTGCAGAGTTATTTTATACAGCGGATTGAAAAATATGTCAATAGTAAAGGAAGGAATATTATAGGCTGGGATGAGATCCTTGAAGGTGGACTTGCACCATTTGCTACAGTCATGTCATGGCGTGGAATGTCAGGTGGTATAGAAGCAGCCAAAGCGGGTCACGATGTCATCATGACGCCTGGCACCCATTGTTATTTTGATCATTACCAGGCCGATCCGGCCTTTGAACCATTAGCGATCGGTGGATTAACGACCCTTGAAAAAGTCTATTCATTCAATCCAGTTCCATCAAAACTAACTAGCCAGGAGGCAAAGCACATACTTGGAGCTCAAGCCAATCTATGGACAGAGTATATTGACTCTCCCGCCAAGGCAGAATATATGGCTTATCCCAGGGCTATCGCTTTGGCGGAAGCCTTATGGACCCCGGCTTTCCGCAAAGACTGGACAGGTTTTGTACAAAGATTGGACAAACACCTTGAACGATTGGATGGCTTGAAAGTGAACTATGCAAAACGGCTCAAAGTACCGGTTGCTTTAATAAGGTCAGGAGCAGTTGGGCTTGAAATGATCTGGAAAACCGATCTCCCCGGCCAGCACATATTTTACACAAGAGATCTGTCAGCTATGCACTGGAGTGAGGCATATTCAGGGGACACCACTTTGTTTACAGAACCTGGTGCCATCTATTACAGAACAGATGATTCAGGCACAAAGGAATTGAAATACAATCCTACCATACTGCAAAAGGCCGGGATATCAAGTTCAATGTCTCCATCTGCGAGTTACCCGGGCAGGGAAGGGGTAGGTACATTAAGTGATGGCCTTATAGGGAAAGCTGAGTTTAACGGATCTGATTGGTGCGCCTGGAATGAAAAGCCATTTAATATCCAGATTGAACTAGATGGGGAAATTACGGTGAAAAAGATTACCATTGGGGTGCTCTCCAGTCCGGGCTCCTGGATTTATGGGCCACAATCCATTGATATTGAGAGCTCTGTCGATGGGGAGCTATTTACGGCCATCGCCTCCCGCAAACCGGGGGACCTGGTTGGTGGACGACATGAGATCTTATTTGACATGCCGGATGTAAAGACGAAATTCCTCAGAATAAATATTTCACCTCTAAAGTCAATTCCGGAGGGCAAACCGGGAGCAGGACACACCGCCTGGACGTTTATAGATGAGATAGGCGTATATTAAAGTCATCAACCTGGCCGCCTGGTAGCAAGGTTGTAATGAATAGATAGAAAAATCGTTTTTAACCCAACCCTGACACCCGCTTTCAAGGTCTATAGGGGAAATAAAACAATCCTTTATGAAATCCATTTTCCAGTATTCTTTCGTAGCTCTCTTGGTGGTTTCAGCCTTGCTGACCGGATGTGAGCAAGACAAATGCACCCGGACAGAAGAATTCACCGCTTTCGAGCCGGTCTACAAGCGAATTGATGAAATGCGAATGCCTTCTACCTATGTGGCAGCGAAAAACCTGACGTCACCCGGTAAGATATTTTACTATAAAGGATACCTGCTCATTAATGAGATGAACCTGGGTATCCATGTGATCGATAACAGTAATCCTGAAACACCACAGAATCTTGGATTTATTGAGATTCCAGGTAACCTGGATATGGCTGTTCAGAATGATATATTGTACGCAGACAGTTACCTTGACCTGGTGGCCATTGATATCACAACACCTACTGCTCCCGTGGAAGTAGAGCGTGTCAATGATGTGTTTCAGAATTTCTATTCATTCAATGATGCTTTAGGTTATCTGGTTGAGTACAAAGAAACCGATATCAAACGGACCATTGATTGCAGTGATGCCAACTGGGGCAATCCTATTTTTATTGATGGTGGTGGTGATATACTGATGGCAGCCGATGCTACTTTTGGTGGAGTGCGCGAGTTTTCTTCTTCAAATATTAGTAGCAGCATAGTCACTACGGGGTCAATGGCACGCTTTACAGCTGTCGATGATTATCTCTATACCATCGACGGCGCAGAGGTTAAAGTGTTTGATGTTAAGCAGGCACTACCTGTATTGAAAAATGAAATCACCATGCAGTGGGGTATTGAAACCCTCTTTCCAATGGCAGGTACGCTTTTTGTAGGTTCTAACTCAGGTCTCCTGATCTATGATATTTCTAATCCTGAAGCTCCAGAATACAGATCAACATTTGCGCACGCTACGGCTTGCGACCCAGTAGTCGTGGAAGGAAATACTGCTTATGTGACCTTAAGAGATGGCAACAATTGTCAGGGATTCGTCAACCAGCTGGATGTGATTGATGTATCTAATCTTGACAATCCAAATCTGATCCGCTCCTATACGATGAGTAATCCGCATGGTCTTTCAGTTGTCGACAAGACCTTGTACCTGTGCGAAGGTGCATTTGGTTTAAAGACCTTTGATGTCACCGATCCTAATGAAGTCTCCGCAAACCTCCTCGATCACTTAAGTAGTTTTCAGGCTTTTGATGTCATCGTACTGCCTCCAGGCGATCATGTGATGGTTGTTGGACAGAATGGATTGTTCCAGTTTGACGCATCAGACAGGAGTGATCTCAAACAATTGAGTGTCATTTCCATCGGACAATAAGATTTAAAAGTGGACTGGCAGTAAATCCGCCAGTCCACTTTTAATTAAAGATGCTGATATGAAATGGATATATCTGTTGACCGGTGTTTTGATGTGTTGTTGTTCATTTTCCAATTGTGACGGAACAGATCAATTCGCTTGCGTCGAGCTCAGCGATGAATTGATCTCACTTGATCCTGATCCGGTACATGCAACGAACAGCATCAATGCATGGCTTAGCGTTTTACCTCCTAACCCAACGCTGAATGATCCGCTGGGACATGAACAGAACCTAAATATTTTCGTAGAAAGGTTTCGTCAAAGTTGTGGGTTAGAAGTCAATATCGAATGTTATGGATGCATCGAAACTTTTCCGGTTCAGAGTCATGTGCTTGTTCGTCTTGATTCGGCAGGCACAGTGATCAGTCGCACACTCGATATACGTACACCGGGAGATACCTTGATGACCCTTCTTGACATACATCAATAGACAAGAGAGCATACAAATCACCCTCAATATTTATTCAAATGACGTTCACATTCAGATATGCTGTACTCCTTTTTATACTGATTTCAGCCAATCTGCTGAATGCTCAGGATTCTGTTTCAACGAAACCCATCGTTGACGTTGTTTGGTTGAAGGACGGAAGTAAGTTGAGTGGTACTATCTTGAAATGGGAGCTGGCTCTAGGGATGGAATTTAAACTGATCACAGGTGCGATCGTGAACATCCCGAAGGAAGAAATCATGAAGGTCTATCAGGATCTTCCGTTTTCTTCACAAGTCAAACAGGTGCCTGAATTTTATCCAAGAGGTCCCAGGCATTATTCTTTCAGAGAGCAAGGCATCTATCAAACCATTTCAGGATTTCTCAATTTTTCTGATCCCGGAGGTGCAGGTGTTCATTATTCTATTGGACACAGATTTAACAGGCTGCTGGGTGTTGGAATTGGAGCCGGCTTCGAATCAAATGATTTTTTCTATACCCGCAATATTGTTCCTGTATATGCAGAAGCAAGGGGATTTCTTTTGCCCCAGCGTATTTCACCCTATTATGCTTTAAAGATAGGCTATGGATTTGCGCTTGAAGACCCGATCAATGGAACACTGGATGCCAAAGGAGGTATCCATTTCTGCCCTGAGTTTGGCGTGAGGTTCGGAGGACGTACAGTTAATTATTATCTGGGATTTGAATATAAAATCCAGAACGCTACTTTCAGAACGACTGATTGGTGGAATGGGGGAGAGTTCACCGACAAAGTCAGCTACAGGAGATTTGAATTAAGAACAGGACTTGTTTTTTAAACGATACCCATTATGCGTAAAATATTTTTTATAGTACCAGTATCTATGCTTTTATTCTCAGCCCTTTCCTGTGAAAAGGAATGCGACTGTCCCGGCACCGGTCAATTTGAGTACATGGTCTTCGGACATTTTTACGGAGAGTGCGGTGGAGAAGGATGTGTAGAGATTTATAAAATCGACCGGGAAAATCTGTATGAAGATTCCACAGATGTCTACCCCAATAGTCAGTCAGCTTATGCTGGCGAATATTACCTTCTTCCGAATTCCAAGTATCAGCAGGTTAAAGATCTGCTGGATTACTTTCCGGAAGAATTGTACGCAGAACAGCATACAGTCATTGGGATGCCGGATGCCGGAGATTGGGGTGGGGTATATATAGAGATAAAGTTGAAAAATGATGAGGCGTTATCTGGCTTCTGGTTGCTCGATCAGCATGAAGGAAATATGGCGCAGATCTACAATGACTTTGTCGACAAGGTAAATGAGAAGATCACGATTATCAATCAGTAAAAAGTAGTAACGACGTCCATCAATAGATAGGCCTAAAAATCAGGATTCGCGTTTTGTCAGAACAAGAGCTCATACAAGGTTGCATTCATAATGACCGGAAGTGTCAGGAGCACCTGTATAAGCTATACTTTCACAAGATGATGTCGATGTGTATGAAGTATACCAGAGATGAAGACAAGGCATTACAAATACTCAATGATGGTTTCCTGAAAGTGTTTCAGAAAGTGGGTTCCTTCAGAAGTGAAGGTTCCTTTGAAGGGTGGATCAGAAGGCTGGTCTACCATACCATGGCTGACTTTTACAAGAAGGAAAAAAGCTATATCCGGTTTATTCAGTTCGAACCCGTGGATGAAAGGCAGACCCCGGCTTCACAAAGTGATGCGCTTGAGTTTGAAGACCTGGTCCGCTTACTTGATCACCTACCTGAGCGGTCAGCTGAGGTGTTCAGACTTTTTGCCATCGAAGGATATTCGCATGAAGAGATCGGAGAGAAAATGATGATCAGTGAAGGGACATCAAAGTGGCATCTGTCCCATGCCCGTGAACGATTAAGATCTATACTTACAAATGAACAACATGCAAGAACAACATCACTTTAAAGTCACTCCGGATCAGGGATGGGCTAAGATGAAGCCTGTACTGGATGAGGTCATGCCTGCAGGCAGTGTCTCAAGACGGTATCCATTTTTGTGGTGGACTACTACGGCTGTTGTGCTGGGTGGCCTGGTCGTATTTGCACTTTTGACAGATAGCATCGGAGAGGATAATTCTTCTTCAGGCGTTAGCCGAGCAGCTATGGTCCCTGCCATAGGTCAGCATACTAATCAACAGATCATTGCCAATACATCTTCACCACAACCTAAAGAAACCAGCGAAATCATTTCCACATCAGGACCAACCACGCCTGCGCACCAACAGATGGAAGATGAAAAATTGAACAAGCAGACAAACAACAATAAACCAACTAAAACACATTCAAGGCCAGCATATACGAAGAGACCAGATCAAAAGAAAGCAGTATCCATTCCAATGACGTTGGCCGATGACAAGGAGCCGGAGGGTTTCGGTATAGAAGCAGAAACGGTTGTAGCACCATACGCGGCAACCGAAGTTGTTTCACCAGAAAGTATAGAAACGAGTATTTCCGCAATGCCTGTGTTGATGGCATCTGTTCCCTTGAGAAATAGACAGGTTGTTGAAGCACTTCCTGAATTGGATAAGGTTTCTTTACGCAGCCCTGGATACAATCAGGATATTGTGCCAACAGGTACAGTGATAAAATCAAAGCGACAACCTGTGTTTATTGAACCCGGTTTTGTTGTAAGTGGTTTCGCTGGTCAGCCAAGTGGCGTGGGTGCATTTGCTGGTGCCGGAATCAATATGAATATAAGCAGACGCTTCTGTGTCACATCATCCATTGGCTATTTCACCTATAACCCGGATGGAGCAGTGTTTGGAAGTTCCAGATCATTGGATGCAAATGCCGAGTATAATTCTATTCTGCAGTATGACCCCATCTACACAGGCAATGAAATCTATGTTGAAGCTGATGCCATCAATAATCAAACCGGGTACAATGTGATCAGTCCGTTGGTGGACAAGATCACCCAATGGCAGGTGAATGCCGGTCTCAAATGGAAGTTCAGTAGGAGGTTTTTTACTGAAGGAGGAGTTACGGTTGGCCTCTTTACAAAGGGATTCAGTACCTATCCAATCGCACAGCAGAATATCCTTAGCGGAACGCCGGACGTACGGTTTCAAAATGAATTAAATAGATTCAATGTCATCAGGTCAACCACAACCTCGATTTATGCTGGTATGGGTTACCGCATAGGGCAGCATTTCGATTTGTTTGCCAACTGGATCCATGGCCTCAATCATTACCTGCTGAATGATTCAATATCATCAAATTCAGATATTGACTCCGGAAAACGAACTGACTATATCCGTGGATTGAGTTTAGGCCTGCGATACACTCTTTAGCTAAGGCTAAAGTAAAGGTGGAGGCTAAGAAAAACTTTGATCCTTTTTTTTGGAAAAAAAAGATCGTTCGGCGTAGGCTAAGGTTGAGACACTTAAAAACCTCGAACCTTTTTTTTAAAAAAAGATCGTTCGGCGTAGGCTAAGGCTGAGACACTTTAAACCCTCGATCCTTTTTTTTTTAAAAAAAGATCGTTCGGCGTAGGTTGTACCTACGTCGTGCAGGAACATCAGAATCTGTGTCTATTCGAGTATCATCTCTAGCCAGCTTGCAGCTGCATATATTTTACATCAGAAATGTCTGCTTCGTTGCCTCTTATCTTCACAAATGCAACCTGGCCTTCCGTCCCAAAAGGATATCATCGGACTCCGACCTGTCGGGATCTGGTAGACAACAATCCACAGGACACACCGCGGCACACTGTGGTTCGTCATGAAAACCTTTGCATTCTGTGCATTTGTCAGGAACGATATAATAATAATCCATGGAGACTGGTTCCTGTTTGTCATTGACATCGACAACTGTACCATCTTCAAGGGTATATTGCCCTTTGAGGGTAGTCCCGTCTTTCATAGCCCATTGAATCCCACCTTCATAAATAGCATTATTTGGGCATTCAGCTTCGCAGGCTCCGCAATTGATACAATCATCCGTTATATAAATAGCCATAAGGCAGAAGTTCTTGTTGTAGTAGGACAAAGGTAAGGTATCCATTGTTCACCGCCTATGATTTGTTGATTCTTTTTGGTGTAAAATATTGAAAATCAATTATTTGTCGTAAATATAACCAAATAAGCAGTCGGATATATTTGGTCCTTAAGCTGAATGAATGCCAGTATTTCCACATCGCTTTTCACTTTTCATTTTTCACTTTCCACCTCCCCCTCGTAAAATCAGGAAACAACTGTGGCACTCCTCCACCTGTAATCGATGTTTCTGACATCGGCGTGATCGCCATCCAAGAAGCAGCATCATATACATCAAAAGGTATTTCCTTGGCGTCTAACGCACATCTCACAAAGCTATCGATGAGAAACCAGTCCATACCTCCATGCCCCGCGCCTTCCGCATCTTTTTCATGCGCCTTCCAAAAATCATGATCATACGTTGCTAAATAGTTTTCCGCTGTCTCCCATTGATGGTCTTTGCTCAGGCCTTCGATGTACAGACTTTTATTGACATCCATCCAAAGGCCTTTCGTTCCTTGTACCCTGAAGCCAAGGGAATACGGCCTGGGTAGATTGGTGTCATGATGCAGCACAATCGTTTCCCCGTTCGTGCATTTCACCATTGTGGTTACTTTATCACCAAGTTTAAATTCAAGTTTCGCATTGGGATGTTCTGGTCCGCCTTTGGGATGATTTACAATATATTCATGAAGCCCTCTTGCTTTGGAAGCCATTGATACCAATGATTCCATTCGGTTGCCACGATTGAGGTTGATCCATTGTGCCACTGGCCCGATGCCGTGGGTAGGGTAGAGGTCTCCATTGCGATACTGACTGTGCCGAGTGCGCCATTTTGCTTCACTGAATCCTTTTTCTCCAAATTCAACGCCTGAGTTGTATGCCGATACACCATCGTTGAATTTAACACCGCGCAGATCATGCTGATAGCCGCATTCCAGGTGAATGAGTTCGCCAAACAAGCCTTGCTTTACCATATTCAATACAGCCATGACATCTCTGCGGAAACAAACATTTTCCAAAAAGTATAATGGTGTGCCGGTAGCCTCATGCGTATTCACCAGTTCCCAGCATTCATCAATCGAAATAGCGCCGCTCACTTCCAATCCGGTATACACACCTGCCTTCATCGATGCTATCGCCATTTGCGAATGCCATTCCCATGGGGTGGCGACGATCACCGCATCGATCTCTTCAGTACCCAGCATACGGATATAATCATGCGTACCCTGATCATAGATGGCAGGCCATTTGCCACCGAGTTCCTCCACAAGTTTTTTAGTCATGCCCAGCATCACCTGATCCGGCTCGGCGATACAGATCAATTCACAATCATTGCGCCTCAGTAGGAGATCAATATGAGATTGTCCCCTGAAGCCACTCCCGATAATTCCGATTTTTAGTTTACTGTTTTGATCAATGGTTTTTGGAAAAGGCTTGGCTCCAAGGTTTGAAGCCATACCAAGGGAAGCTCCGGCAAGCGCAGCATTCCAGATAAATTTTCTTCTTGTTTCTCCCATCAGACGTATGCTATGTTTTTATGTAGAAATTAATTTCCAAGATAAAGAAAGGTTGATTTTGTTTTCTGATTTCCACTAGATCCGGCTATAGCCTTTTAACCTTCTCACCTCCTAATCTCTTAACCTTTTAACCTCCTCACCCCCTAATTCCCTAACCATCTCACCTCCCAACCCCTGAAAATCCTATTTTTGCAGCCTGATGACCGAATCAACCGCTTTTTACAGAGATATAATCAACCGCGAGATAGAAGGGATCCAAAACATTCCGCTTGACGACCATATTGAGAAAGCTATAGAGCTGATATACAATGCCGTACATCTAAATGGAGGTAAGTTGATCGTCTCCGGACTCGGCAAAGCCGGCCAGATCGGCCATAATATTGCAACCACTCTTAGTTCTACCGGAACACCAGCGATTTTCCTACATCCTTCAGAGGCCCAACATGGTGATCTCGGAATGATCCAGAGGAATGATATCCTCTTTCTTATCTCCAATTCGGGTAAAACAAAAGAAATCCTTGAGTTGCTTCCTCTAGTCAGGAGGTTATTTCCTGACATGAAATCTATCGGGCTCACAGGCCATCCCGAACATGAACTCGGAAGTATGGTAGATGCATGTTTAAGCACAGGTTATCCAAAGGAAGTTTGTCCACTCGGCTTGACGCCCACCACCAGCACCACCGTGATGACGGTTTTAGGCGATGTGATCGTCGTCGCGATGATGAAGAAAATTGGTTTCACCAAATCAGATTATGCCCTGAGACATCACAGCGGTTATCTGGGCATAAAGAGCAGAACAGATGAATAAGTTTTTTTTAATTTCCGGCCCATGCATCGTGGAAAATGAATCCACCCCCTACCTGATCGCGAAGACTGTCAAACCGATTTGTGACGAACTCGGTATCGAGTTTATCTTTAAAGCGAGTTATCGCAAAGCTAATCGCACGCGTGTAGATAGTTTCACGGGAATCGGTGATGTGGCTGCCCTCGAAATTATACAAGGAATTGGTAAGGAGTTCGGTGTAAAAACATTGACAGATATTCATGAGAGTCATGAGGTTACAATGGTAGCAGCATATGTAGATGTGTTGCAGATACCTGCGTTCCTCTGTAGACAGACCGCTCTTCTGCAGGCTGCCGGAGCAACCGGTAAAATAGTTAATATCAAAAAAGGCCAATTCGTCAGTCCTGAAGCTATGAAGTATCCCGTTGAAAAGGTACTGGCCACAGGCAATAAGAATGTGTGGGTGTGTGAACGGGGCTTTACATTCGGATATGAAGATCTGATTGTTGATGCTACTGTGATTCCAAGGTTGAAAAAACATGGCGTTCCTGTCGTGATGGATTGCACGCATTCAACACAGGTGCCAAATCAGACAAGTGGGGTTAGCGGAGGTAATCCGGAGTTTATCGAGACCATCGCCCTTGTCGCAGCAGCAACTGGTGCAGATGGACTCTTTATTGAAACTCACCCTGATCCAGCTAACGCATTAAGCGATGCCTCCACTATGCTGCAACTTGATTTGCTCCACGGAATCCTTGATAAAGTAATGCGTATCCGTAAAGCCCTCCAGACATGAGTGATGTAGCTTTAAAAAGGAAAGCAGCACAGATCAAACTACTGGTGCTTGATGTAGATGGCACGCTGACCGACGGTGGTGTTTACATTGATTCGAATGGCATCCAATCCAAAAAGTTTCATATCCGTGATGGGATGGGTATCACCTTGCTGCACGAGAAAGGCCTGCCAGTCGGGATCCTGAGTCACAGCAGGTCAAAATCTATTCTCGAAGAGCGTGCACGAATGTTAGGTATCGAGCGGGTGTATTCCGGTAAGGAACCTAAACTGGAAGTGCTATCAAGATGGATGCTTGAATTAAATCTGACGTTTGAACAAGTCGCCTATATCGGTGATGATGTCAATGATCTTGAAGTCCTCGAAAAAGTTGGTTTTTCTGCCTGCCCGCATGATGCGCACTTCTCTCTTGTCAAAGTGGTAGATGTTGTCCTACAACGTAATGGAGGTCAGGGATGTGTCCGGGAGTTTATCGACAGGTTCTTGCTTACGGTGTGATCACCTTGTGATTAAGCTTATATGCTTATAGGTTTATCTGGATGCTGCCGCTGGATGGAGTTCTCTCCGCCAGCTGTGTGGGGTGATTGGTTTATGAGTTTATGAGTTTATGAGTTTATAAGTTTCTGAGTTTATAAGTTTATGGGTTTATAAGTTTATGGGTTTATAAGTTTATGGGTTGCCTGCCTCCTATCTCCTATCTCCTGCCTCCTATCTCCTGCCTCCTGTCTCCTAATCCCTATCTCCTGCCTCCTATCTCCTGCCTCCTATCTCCTAATCCCTATCTCCTATCTTCTGCCTCCTATCTCCTGGTTTGCAATCATATTACAATTTATTATCTATGATTATAGTGCTGCTGTGATCAGGGCATCCCAATTTTACACCATGAATTATTCTATTTTTATTGCGCCGGAGATTTTGTTGCCGGATGTAGATATGGATAACATTGGCCCTGCTCCGGATCCCATTCTCCTCCGTGCTGAAATTGATGCACTGGAGGTGACAAGTTGTATCCTCAGGACACCCCCTTATATCCTGATCGCCTGCAGTCTCAAGGATAATCCTGCCTTACGGCTGGAACTGGGCAGACAACGGGAGATCACTTTCCGCAAAGTAGGGGAGAGCACGGGTTTACCTTATGATATCGATGCATTCGATGAGTACTATGAGCAACTCATCATTTGGGATGATGTAGCGAAATGTCTTGTGGGCGGATACAGGTTTGGGGGCGGGGATAAAATATTTGCGATCTACGGCAGAAAGGGTTTTTACATCAATAGTTTTTTTGATATTGATGCTGCCTTTGACCAATACCTGCCGCAATGTCTTGAACTAGGCCGTTCGTTTATTGTCGGCGAATATCAAAAGAAAAATCTTCCTTTGTATTTGCTTTGGAAAGGTATCCTGGCCTATATGGTCCGCCATCCGCAGTACAAGTATCTTATTGGGCCGGTAAGCATCAGCCGGTATTATTCCGACTTTTCAAGAAAGGTGCTCATGGAATATGCGAAGCGTCATTTCTTTCACACCACATTTGCCAAATGGTTTACCCCAAAAACCCCATTCAACCCGACCCTTTCCCCACCTGCACGCATAGAGATAGCGGACAGGGAAAGCACAAGCCTTGATCTTGACAGCATCCTTGACCAACTTCAGCCGGAACACATTCAGTTTCCTGTCTTGATGAAGCAATACATTCGTCAGAATGCCCGCTTTCTCGGCTTCAACCTGGATCCTAATTTCAACAATGCCCTCGATGGCCTCATGATCCTCGATATCGCTGATGTACCCGAGGTCACTATCGAGATGCTACAGCGGGATGCTTAGGGGGCAGCCTTTCATGCAAAGATATTCTATTTCCTGTGTGATTATAAAATGACCAATAGGGGTTCAAAATCTTGAACCCCTATTGGTCATTTTATAATCAGGATACAATCTATCTCCCTATTACAATAAAAAAGAAGCCGGCTGGGAGTGCCGGCTTCTTGACAAGGGTTACATACTATATGTAGTCTCCCAAAATTGCTATTTGCTCACCAGAAATCCTGTGCTGCCAAGGTATCCATTGTCAGCATAGACCATCACATTGTAGGTGCCTGGGTTGAGGTTATCCGTTGGCTCAAAAGACATCGACATAGACTGACGTGCCTTGAGATTAGCTTTTTCGATATCGGCTGCACGAACATGCACAGGCTCATTTCCGAATTTCAGGTTCACTTCTTTACCTGGAACAGAAGGTACCGGATTACCATTGAATTCAGTAAGCACCAGATAGATTTCACGGCTGCCCTGGAATTCATCAGGAATGTTGTTGAGGTCAAAAGTTACCGTGATCTCATCTATTTTCTTTCCTTTCGTAGTCAGCTTGTCCTTCTTCGTTGCAGAGGTAACCGTAAAATTATCAGCTCTGAACCCTGCTGGCGCAACAGTCTTTAATCTGCCAGTCAGTTTTTCATTAGCAGATGTCAGTGACATCACCTTTGAATTAAGGGTATTGACCTCATCCTTAGTAGAACTCAACTCTGTGTTCAGCTCCTGGTTGCTGGAAGCAAGCGATTGGTTCTCTTCTTTCAGCCCAAGGATATCACGCTCCAAAGCTACTTTGAGTTCTTCCATCTGGGCAAGCCTTCCCTTAATTTCAGCATTGTTTGCTTCACTGGATTTCAGCGCTTTTCTGGCTTTATCGATACGTACCTGAAGATCATTTACCTCATTGATCTTCGTTTGAAGCTCAACAGAGAGCGTGTCGTTTAAAGAAATCTGATCGCTGTAATTGGTGTTTAACACAGCCAACTCACCCTGCAATTGCGTGCGGGTGCTGTCCAGTTGTGTTCCAAGGTCGGTGGCTTTGTTTTCTGTAGCCTTATACTTGCTATAGAACATACCGCCGAAAATAATTGCTCCAAGGAATAAAACGCCAAGGATGATGGAGGCGGTTTTCCAACTGTTACCGTTGGTGCTTCCGGATTGATTTTGCATTTCTGTCATGGTCGAATTTGATTTAAAAGATTGATTGAATGAAATTGTTGATGTGTTGTATAGTCTTTGTGTTTGGTGATTTTATGGTTGACATTATGTTTGAAAATGGTGTCTCATAGTGTGTGTTGTTTCGTTCAGACAATTAAACGAATGAAGTATAAAAATGATTATACATTTACAAATATTAAATCATAAATAGTTGATAATCAATAAGATAAACTTTAAAAATCATGGTTTTCCGATTTCACAAATCCATGTTTTCCGCCTTGTTTTTCAGTGTTTTCCCCTACTGTTTTTTAAAGTCGTTAAGGGTAAAGCGGTGCATTTTTTTAAAATCGATTTCATCACCTCGATGAGCATACTTTCAATATAGACATTATCTACCCGATAAGTTGTTTTTTCTTTCAGATACATCTGTTTACTTTGCCCTATGCAGGGATGGATCAGGTCCATGTGGCGGTTCTTTTATTTTGCCTTCTCGACTACCTTTGGTATCGGTGCATTCTTTTGGGCATTGCTTCGTGGTGATCCAAAGGAGGAAGCCGGTAAAAGTTTTCGCACGAAATGGTTAAGCCATGTTCCACACCGGTTGGGACTCCGTATGGAAATGGAAGGTAACCCTCACCTGGGCCCTTGTCTTTATGTAGGAAATCATATCACCTATATAGATCCGATCGTCCTACTCATGCATGTGGATGCCAAAGTAGTGGCCAAGGCAGAAATTTCTAAATGGCCTTTGGTTGGTTATGGAGCAAGCATGGTGGGAACCATCTTTGTCAAACGTGAGAAGAAAAGCAGCAGAGAAGAGGCAGCAAAAGCGATTCGGGAAGCTTTGGAAAATCAGAACTCAATATTAGTTTTTCCGGAAGGCACTACCAGTGCCGGCCCAGGCACCTTGCCGTTCAGACCAAGATCCTTTGATGCTGCATTCCTCGCTGGAGTTCCGGTACAGCCTATTGCCATCAAGTATGATAGTCCGCTAGTAGCGTATATTGGGAACGATACGTTTATTCCTCATTTCTTCAGGCTTTTCAGCATGAGACTTATTTCAGGCAAGGTTGTATTCGGTCCACTCATGTACGGTGAGGATACCTGTGATAAAGCAAGGAAATGGATTGAAGAGGAGCTGATGCATAATGCGTTAAAACCAGAAGTCGATGAGCCCACACAGAAAGCGTAAATTCCGTCGCTGGTCGCTCAGGATCATCCTCATAGTCATCCTGCTTCCGGTGACAGCCCTGGCTATTATACGTTCTGCAGGATGGCTCAGAATGAGAAAGACGGATAGGGAAATACAAGCTTTTCTCGGACCTTACCAGGTGAATGCAGTAAATGACACGCTTAAACTAAGAGGCAGAGATATCGTCTATTTGAAAACAGGAATGGGGGAACAGAAGAAAAGTGCACTTATACTGGTGCATGGTTCCCCTGGCTCGCTAGATGCATTCCTCGATTATATGGTTGATACTGCATTACTTTCCAGAGTGGATATTATTACCTACGATCGTCCCGGGTTTGGAAATTCAGCATTTGGTTTTGCAGAACCCTCCCTCTCTGGACAGGCAGATATATTGATCGATCTCATGAAAGCAATGGCATATGATACCTACTGGCTTGCAGGTCATAGTTATGGAGCTCCTGTCATCGTTCAGGCTTCGATCCGTGAACCACGAAAAGTGAGCGGGCTGTGTCTCATTGCCGGTTCAGTGAGTCCGGAACTAGAACCTGAAGCAACAGCCTGGCGTAAATGGATTGACCTCCCTTTGATCCGGGATTTATTGCCCGTTTCGATGCGGGTTAGTAATGAAGAGTTGATGTCCCTGCGTCAGGATCTCATTATGATTGAAGATGACTGGGACAGACTCAGGATGCCGGTATCGATCATTCATGGGACAAAGGATGTATTAGTGCCTTTTGAAAATATGCAATACGTTCAGGAGAAGGCAACGGCCGCTGATACAATATTCACCAAAGTGTTCGAGGGCGAAAGCCATTTTATCCTCTGGACACATGAGCAAAAAATAGTAGGGGAACTGATTAAGTTGATCGGAAGGCAACGGTGATCGGTGATTACAGACGCTGTCTCAGTGTTTTCCAAGTAGAAACTGCAGAGGTATATGAAGCCTTCTGGCCCAGGCCTGTTCAGTATGATCTTCTCCAGGAAATTCTCTGGTGATCCAGTTTTCGCTGGTATACCCAATTTCGATCATGATCGAATCCACCATGGTCTGATAGGGTTTGTAAAGACTGTCAAGGGTAGCTGTTCCATAATCAAAGTAGATCCTGTGGTTTACGGCAGATGGCAGATGTTGACTGAGGTATTTAATGAATTCACTGGCTACATCATGGGTGATGTCCTCGTCTACGACTCCAGGAATCCCTAGTGGCCAATGCGTTGATAGGCATCCGGCACCTCCGAATACTTCCGGGTATTCGCAGATAGCATAGAGAGAAATGATGCCGCCCATGCTCGACCCCATCATGAATGTGTTGGCTGGATCCGTTAGGGTTGAGTAATGCAAGTCAATATATGGCTTGAGCTCTTCTACGATAAACCGGAGATAGTGGTCTGCCTGGGGTTGATTATGGAGCCATTTTTTTATCAATGGATCTTTGCTGGAAGGAGGAATGCCGGCGAGGATAGCTTGTGGTACATATTCCGCCCACCTGTTTTGACCGGAGTTGTGTATACCGATGACAATAGCATCTCTGATCTTGTTTTCGGCAAGCATCTTTGTCATGGTTTCATCAACCTTCCATTCCTGCTGTGTCCAGGTGGATGCACTGTCAAATAACATCTGTCCGTCCTGCATGTAAACAACAGCATACCGTTTGGTACTATCATATGAAGCCGGAATCCAAATCGTAACTGGTCTCGTTTCAACAAGCAAGGAAGGAAATGAATCCAGTTGCATAATTTTTCCTTTTTCGTTAGGCATGGGGATACCGGTTTTGGGGGTGCAGGATAACAGAGAGCATGCAATAGCGCAGGTTAGAAGTCTAAACGTGCTGACCCGGTCTATTCTTTTTAGATTTAGGTTTGATCAATGGATGATGTTTGTTCGTGTAAAGTACATGAGTTTAAACATAATAGTAGCGCTGTGGCAGGCATGCAGCAAAAACTAAAACACTTCGTTCAAGCCGAAGAAGATACCGCTCGATCCACATTGCCCTGTTGAAAAATCTCCACCAATACGGATTTATAGAAAAGGAAAGCTTCTTCGGTGTAGCATTTAAACGGTACCGATAGGGTGTGAATTATGTAACGAATATGAATAGTTGTATAACATTGTCTGGAGTCATGTAGAGCATCTTTGTGGTATTGTGAAAATGTGTTCACAGCAAAACCAGATCAACATGAAAAAAGTACTTTTAGCTACAATGACAATGTTAATGCTGTTTTCGATCATTCCTGTTCAGGTACAGGCAGGAGTTGAAACACGCTCAGTTCCTGCAATACCAGCACCAGTGCCTGCAGAAGTTACAGTGATGCTTAACAGGCTAGATGAAATCCAGGCCATGGATGTATCCATACTTGGAAAAAGCGAAAGGAAGGAACTCCGTAAAGAAGTCCGTGCGATAAAAAGCGATCTGCGTGAATTAGGTCAGGGTGTATACCTTTCCGTTGGAGCTATCATTATCATCATCCTCTTACTGATCCTGTTGTTGTGATACTAGGCATAACGCATATAATGACGCGCACAAGCGGTAATTTATAATTCTTATTTCAAACACAATTTAAATCATTTTAATCATGGGAAATCTATTAAACATCATCATCGCTATATTGATCATTGGCTGGTTAGTCGGCTTTGTAGGATATAATGCAGGTGGACTCATTCACCTTCTTCTGGTCATTGCCGTAGTGGTATTACTAGTCAGGATCATTCAGGGCAGACGGGTTGTCTGATCTCAATCATGGAACTTTCAACCAGCGGCTTATTTTAATTTCAAACTTTTAACAATCATATGATGCAATACATATCTCAAAAGTTCTTTTTAGCACTATCGCTATTTGTATTACTGGCCCTCGTACCTCAGTTTTCAAATGCACAGAAGGGGGAATTCGGAATACGATTTATGCCCACCGTTTCATCCCTGGATGTTCAGTCATCATCGGGTGGACAGATTTCCGGCGATGCCACTTTTGGGTTTGGAGCCGGCATATTCGTTGGTTTTAATTTCAGTGATCATTTTGGCCTTCAGGCAGAGGGGATCTACAGTACCTTAAACCAGAAGTACACGGAAGACGATGTTGAAAAGGAAATCAAATTGGAATACATCAATATTCCTTTACTGCTTTCCTTCAACACCGGCAAATTAAAGCCGGTCAATTTTAATGTTGTCGCAGGACCACAGATTGGAATCAGTGTTGGCAGTGAGCTCTTCACGTCAGATGGAGGTGATCCGGATAATGAAGCTGTCTTGTCTGTCAAGAAAGGTGATTTGGGATTTGCCTACGGTGCTGGTTTCGATTTTGGACTCAATGCAGCCAGGACTTTCCGTTTAGGTCTTGGTTTCAGGGGTGTCTATGGACTAATAGACATTAGCGATAACAGCAATAATAACTCGACCAACTCGTACTACGTCCTTGACAAAGCACACATCAAAACTTACTCAGCCTATTTGGGGGTTTCCTTTATATTCTGATCACATAAATTTTGGGGGATTCAAATCAATTCCATTTCATATTGACCCGTTTTACAAAAACGGGTTTTTTTTAATACGCCGGTGAGCATAACGACAGGTCTGTTCTCCAGCGCAGCCGGTCATGATTGTTCTCCTTATTCTAAAGTGGGAATCCTATAATTCTTCCCCAGAATTGTATAATGCTTTCTGGGATATCCACCGATATCTTTGCTATCATCTTATAAAATCCACCTATTATGTCATTAGTTTCAGTATTGCTCGTTTTGATCGTTGTAGGCGTTATCCTATGGTTGGTCAATACATACATTCCGATGGATCGGAAGATTAAAAACATCCTGAATGTCGTCGTTGTCATCGTCGTTGTATTATGGCTGCTACGTGCATTTGGCGTTCTGGATTCGCTGAATAATATCCGCATATAATGGTTTCTTTTTCAGAGGGACGAACGTATGGATCTGCACATTGGGCTGTATACGTTGCATACTTATTTAAAGGGATTATATACATGAGATACAAAGGGTAAGGGCGCTGAGAACACCCCCTTTTCAAATCAAATCATTTTACATTTTTAAATATAAATTCCATGAGTTCAGTAAAAGTAGTTTTAGGCGTTTTGGCAGGAGTTGCCATTGGGGCAGCAGCAGGCATCTTGTTGGCCCCACACAAGGGATCTGAGACAAGAAAGAACATTTCTAATAGAAGTGATGCGTATGCACAGAAGTTGAATAATCAGTTTAAAAGTTTTGTCGATAGCCTATCAGGAAAGTTCGAAACAATGACTCAAGAAGTTGATGTCATGGTGGAGAATGGGGCCGGAAAAATGGCAAGGGGAATTGATCATGCGACTGGAACCAAAAGAGTTTAGGATGGCTCCTAATACCATGGGTAACCACCTTGGCAGACATTTATAGGAATCACATTATCTGGATAACCCCGACCTTACTCATCATCAAATGGAAGTAGTGGAAACTCCTGCTAAGGAGATTGAAGAATTGTTTGAAAAGGTAGAAGTCTATAATAAAACTACCTTCGAGCTAGCTAAATTTAAGTCTCCTGAAGTGGCCACTATGGTGGTCACTTCACTTGCATCCAAGTTTGCCCTATTGATTATGATATCCTTGTTTCTGGTGGTTGCCAATATTTGGTGTCTCCATTTATTTACTTGAAATCCTTGGAAAGGCCAATCTAGGTTATTTTTTCATTGCGTTGTTTAACCTGGCTGCTACCTTAATGCTGCATTTGTTTTTTCAGTCTTGGATCCGCAAATCCCTTGTAGAGTCGAACATTAAGCAAATCCTGCAGTAAATGGATACGGAACAAAAAATTATTACTCTGACAGATCTTAAGGATGCGATCCGATAAATGGAGGATAAACATCACCAGGCAGGAAAAGAACTGAAGCATTAGTTAGAGATTACGTATGAAACCGTTTAGCCAATAAATCTCATTAAAAGTACATTTGGTGAAATTGGTGCTTCCGATGATTTAAAACTTAACATGCCAATAAATCTATCGGGCTTGCTGCGGGTGTGGTATCTAAAGCCTTGTCTACTGGTTTTTCCACCAATCCCCTTAGAAAGTTGTCCGGCACCTTTTTGATGTTCGGTGTCACCAAGCTGGTAGCTAATAACTCATCTACCGCACGATTGCTGGCACATAAGGTTGCTTAGGTTGATACGATATAAGAAGTCTCCGGCAGATGTATCTCAACTTCCTGAATAGAATTACAAAGTATGACGCACACGTAAAACTCACTTTCCTGGTTTCTTACACCAGGGATACGTTTTTTTAATGAGGAGTACAAACTGCAGCACATCTATTGCTGATAGTACCAGACAAAGATTTAATCTTCGTTTTCTAGGACCAATAATGCTTTCCATTTAAATTCATGATGGTACACATTTCATGTGATCGGCTCAGCATATATCATGTGTGAAAGTTATAATACTTCAATGTAATTGTATAACCAAGACCTACTTCCTTCAAAGACCTTTGCGGTGTTAAAATTCTTTAATCTTTAAATTCGAAACACTTGAAATTCAAACATCAGTTTCTATCACTCCTGCTCGCATGCGCATTCATCTTCACGGCATGCCAGGAAGATGATTACGAAGAGATCATAGGCCTTTGTCCTGTAGTATTGTCTACGGATCCTGGCAACCTGGCGATTAATGTTCCTCTGGACAAAATAATTACCGTCACCTTTAATACGGAGATGCGTCCTGTTACGATTAACTCTTCATCCATTACAATAGTGGGTGTTGACACCGTTGTGGGTACGCTATCCTATGCAGGTACAACTGTTACGTTTAATCCCTTGATCAATTTATCACCCTTTACGAACTATACAGGGACAGTGACAACAGCGGTAAAGGACATTACAGGAAACGCATTACAACAAAACTATACCTGGACGTTTAATACAGGTGCAGCTGGCGTGAACATGGGGTCAACTTCAAGGTTCGGAATTCTGGCTGCATCAGGTATCAACAACACAGGTTTTAGTGAAGTACATAATGCGGATATTGGTGTTAGTCCCGGACTTCGGACTTCAATCATCGGCTTTCCTCCTGGAGATGTTATCAATGGCGCTGTGTTTGCCTCAGATGACCTCCTTCCTTCAGGTATCGCCACAATGTTGCTACAGGCACATGAAGATCTGACAGTTGCATATTCTTGGGCAAAGAGCGCGGTCTCACCAACAGCAAACATCATATCCGGTGACCTTGGTGGTCGGACGTTAGTGCAGGGCATTTATAAATCATCAACAACCACGTTTATTGAAGATGGAAATCTGACCCTCAATGCAAATGGTGATCCAAACGCGTTTTGGATTTTTCAGATGTCGTCAGATTTTTTCACACAAGGCGGAACAGGCGGTGATGTTATCCTCACTGGCGGTGCCAAGGCTGAAAATATTTACTGGCAATCTGAAGGGGCTGTAATCCTTGGAAATAACACATCCTTTAAAGGGACCATTTTAGGTTTAACAACCATACGAATGAATATGAATGCAACGATTGAAGGCAGATTGCTGTCCCGTACAGGAACAGTAATATTGAGCAATACAAATACTATCCTCAAACCATAAAACTATAATGATGAAAATTGTAAATATAAAACTGTATTCACCTGTGAACTCCTCGTACTATCTAAATGCTGCCGTTCGGATTGTTTCATTAGTGATCATTATCTGGACTGGAATGGTATCACCTTCTTTTGTCCAGGCGCAACAGATACAATACACTAAGCCTTCTTGGTGGTTTGGAGTAGCCGGCGGAGCCAACGTTAATTTCTATCGTGGATCAACTCAACAACTCAATGGAGATTTCACAGCACCAGTGGCTTTTGATGAAGGGAATGGTGTTGGATTATATCTGGCCCCACTTGTTGAATATCATGCTCCCGGGTCAGCTTTGGGTTTTATGCTGCAGACTGGATATGACAGCCGCAGTAGTGCATACAAGACGCAGATTACCCCTTGTAATTGTCCTGCTGATTTGACGACCAGGTTGAGTTATATTACCGTTGAGCCGAGTATCCGACTGGCACCCTTTCATGGAAACTTCTATTTGTATGGCGGTCCAAGACTAGCCTTCAATGTGCAAAAATCCTTTACCTATGAATTGGGCATCAATCCCGATTTTCCTGATCAGGAACCTACGCCGGATGTCAAAGGCGAACTGAGTAATATTAATAAGACGCTGATCTCTATGCAAATCGGAGCAGGGTATGATATTCCCCTTTCATCACAGAATACGAAAACGCAGTTTGTCATTTCTCCATTTGTATCGTTCCATCCTTATTTCGGCCAGGCGCCGCGGGATATAGAAACGTGGAGTGTAACAACCCTTAGAGTTGGTGCTGCCTTGAAGTTTGGACACGGGCGTTTGATTCCAGCACCGGTTGTTATAGAAGTACTGCCTATTGCACCGGAATTTCAGTTCTCCGTCTATTCACCAAAAAATATGCCTGTTGAAGAAGTGGTCACTGAGACTTTTCCAGTTAGGAACTATGTCTTTTTTGATTTGGGTTCTTCTGCGATACCAGACAGATATGTAACACTGACAAAGAATCAGGTAAACGATTTTCGCGAAGATCAGATAGATTTATTCAGGCCTAAAAACCTTCCAGGTCGTTCAGAGCGCCAGATGGTCGTTTATTACAATGTCTTGAATATCCTGGGTGACAGGATGGTCAAAGATCCATCTGCTACGATCACACTTGTAGGCTCCTCTGAAAAGAGCCCTGAAGAGGGTCGCGAAATGGCTGAATCAATCAGACAATACCTTGTCAACGTCTTTGGTGTTGATACATCCAGGATTACTATTGAGGGACGCGACAAGCCTAAAATACCATCTGAGCAACCAGGTGGAACGCTCGAATTGGAGCTCCTTCGGGCGGGTGATCGTAGGGTCTCTATAGAGAGCGGTACTCCAACCTTATTGATGGAGTTTCAGAATGGTCCTAATGCACCACTTAAACCTGTTCAAATCAAAGCACTCCAGCAAGCACCTATGTCCAGCTATACCACCTTTAATGTTGAAGGCGCCAATAAGGCCTTTACATCCTGGTCATTGGAAGTGAAGGATGAAAAGGGTAAGGTGCAGAAGTTTGGTCCTTATTCGTCTGAGAAAGTAGTATTGCCCGGAGAGTCAATTCTTGGAACCCGAACAGAAGGGGACTATAAGGTGACGATGGTCGGTCTGACAAAAGAAGGAACTACAATCAGACGTGAAGTCCCGACCCATGTGGTTCGCTGGTCTCCTGCCGGACAGCGGAATGGAGGGAGATATAGCATCCTGTATGAATTTAATGAATCCAAAGCGATTGCGATGTATGAAAAGTACATCAATGAAATCGTTACCCCAAATATCCAAAAAGGCGGTATGGTGCTTGTCCGTGGCTACACAGATACGATAGGCGATGAAGTAAATAATCATGAATTGTCTCATGCCAGAGCAAATGATGTAAAACGGATGCTGGAGAGTAGCCTGGCAAAAGCAGGTATTACAGACGTAAAAATTGAGGTGAACGCCTATGGTGAAGACGAAAGTATGTCTCCTTTTGAAAATAAATATCCTGAAGAGCGTTTTTACAACCGCACGGTAGTCATTGATATTCTTCCGATGAAGTAATACAGGCCATTTATTACGGTTGAATAATACCTATTACCTAATTTTAAAGAGCAGGAAGTAATCTTCCTGCTCTTCTTGTTGTAACTGTAAAGCGGATACAAAATATGCCTTGCACCCGATCTGACTTCTGGACATTTGTCTAAGGCGCTAATGTCTTGAAGATGTATTGATGAAATGTGGGAATCCTGTAATATTTAAAAGAATTTATATAACGCTGCCGGCTATAATTTAGATAATCTTTACAGCATACAAGGAAAGATCTTAATGTTTCTTTCTGCGGTATGATCGGATTTTCTTTATACAGAAGATGATCAGTTCCATTATTCTAAAATTAATTATTTTGATTATGAACCTACTCCATACCTTTACCAAAGGCCATGCCCGATTTGGCATTTATGCAGCTATAACCTCCTTAGTTTTGTTGTCGTCCTGTGCCACTAAATCTCCTTTTCTGACGTCCGATGTTATACCATCAGCCAGAGGGTATGTCAAAGTTAACAAGGATAATAATGAGAATTATATTATTCAGGTGTCCCTCGAGCATTTGGCGGAGGCCAAGAGGCTCAATCCATCTAAGGCGACATATGTCATCTGGATGGAAAGTGATGGAAACAGCACAAAGAATATTGGTCAGATAAACAGTGCATCTAATCCAAATAATCTAAAGGCATCTTTTAAAACGTCTTCATCCTTTAAGCCAATCCGAATTTTTATTACGGCGGAGGACGATGGAACCACTTCTTATCCAGGTAGTCAGATTGTGTTGTCAACAAACAGGTTGAAAGGATGAGATTTCAGCATAACCCCACTATATGTGTGAAATGTATAAAAGGTTGGAGGAATTGTATAATATCAATAGCGGTGGGTGGATATACTTTTACAACAGAAATAAGGGTCAATTAAAATCCAGTATATGTCATCAAAGGAGGAAAAAATAGCCTGGATACAGGAGAAAAGAAAGATCAAACAACGTTATGTGTTTTTAACCGATAAAGATCTTGCTTTTGAAGATGGTAAAAAAGAGGTTATGCTCGGCAAACTGCAGAAGCGACTTGGTAAAACAAAGGAACAATTGCTGGAGATTATAGCAGCGCTTTGATCATCTGTATTTGGTAAGAGTACCGTTTATCAGGTTATTGGTAAACGGAGCTTTTAAATCATAAAGTTTTAAATAATTTATAAATATATATACATATGAAAACATTAGTCATAAACTTTCTCGTCTCCCTGGTCATTCTGGCTGTAGCTATATTGGGCGGATGTCAGTCCTCAGCCAATAAAATGGACGCTGCAAAGGAGAATGTAGATGAAGCAAAGGAAGAATTGAAAGAGGCGCAAGCGGAAGTCCGGGCAGATGCCATCAAAGTGGCAAATGCAGAAGAATGGAGAGTTTTCAAAAGCGAATCGGAAATTAAAATCAAAGAGAATGAAATTCGTATCGGTGAGCTTAAGGTGAAAATGAAGAAATCAGGAAAGACATTTGATGCAATGTATGAGAAAAACATCAATACCCTGGAACAGAAGAACAAGGATATGAAAGTCCGGATGGACGGCTATGAGACAAATAAAAGTGATTGGGATTCCTTTACCCGTGAGTTTAATCACGATATGGATGAACTGGGTCAGGCGTTGAAAGATCTGACTGTCAATAATAAAAATTAAGGAGAGGGTCTTCTGAGAATCAGGCGGGCTATATGCCTGCCTTTTTCTATTTTAAGCATGCTCAATTGGAGCATCCGGGCAGCGATTATTTTGGAGATGACAGTGAAGGAAGCTGGAGAATAAATTCCGTCAGGTTGGCATCATTTGGCAGATTGAGTTTTCTTCGCAGCCGGTACCGGCTACCCTCAACTCCACGGACAGAAATATTGAGCAGCGGTGCAATTTCTTTAGTGCTTAGGTTCATCCGCAGATAGGCGCAAAGTTTATAGTCATTTGCACTTAATTGAGGAAATCTTTCCCGGAGATGTTTCAGAAAATTGACATGCACCTGGTCAAAGTGAAGCGCAAAATGCTCCCAGTCCTCATCTAGTTTGACATCAAAGTTGAGCAGGTTTACCATTTGTTGGACTTCCTTCTTAGCCATTTGGTCAGACGATTTCCTTAAAACCTTATTGAGGCCCTCCTGTACGGTCAGCAGGATTTCCGCCTTTTGTACCAGATGCATGGTGGTCAATGCCAGTTCCTGGTTTTTATAGGTGATCTCAGCTTCCAGTTTTTCATTTTGGATGTCCATCAATTCAGCTTTCGATTGCTCTACAGCACGCAGGTGAGCGGCCTCTTTTTGCTGATGCGTTTCGGTCATCTGCGCTTTTTCAGTTTCAAACTTTTGTCGCTGACGCAAAATGAATCCCAAAAAGAATCCAATAAACCCCAGTCCATAAATAGTCAATGCAGGATTGCTCCTGTACCATGGAGGACGTATCCTGAAGCTAAAGGATACAACCTGGCTCTGGTGACCATCCTTGATTCGAGCCTGGACGTGAAAAGTATATTTTCCTGGCCCGAGGTTAGTATAACTTTTTTTAGTTTCTGATGACCATGGAGACCATTCGTCATCAAGTCCCTGCAATTGGGTTTTGTACTCAACGAGCGCAGGTGATTTGTATTCAGTTGTTGAAAACGAAAAGCTCAGGTTGTTCATGCCTGCCTGCAATGTTGGCGCGTTTTGAGGGGATTGGAGGTTAGTTCCAGGATGGAAGCCTCCAAACAAAAGTGAGTCACCTGTCCCGTTGGCTGTAATATTGCTCAGGATGATTTGCAGTAAGGTATCGGATTGACTTTCCAGGTCCCCGGAATAATGTAAGAAACCTTGTTCAGTACCTATAATGATGTTGTGTTCATCCAAAGGTAAAATGAATTCAAATCCACCGACTAGTTTCCCAGCGAGCTCTGGAATAACTTTTTTATGCACTTCTTTTTTTAATCCAAAATCATTCACTATGAGCATTCCGGCTTCATGATCAGTGATATACCAGACATTACCTTTTGTATCTTCTTTGAGATATCTCACACGGTGTTGTGTGCCAAGTATCCTGTTGAAGTCATCCGCAGGCACGAATTTATCTTTCGACCTGTCAAAATGAAAGACACCCTTTTCGGTTGCAAAAACGGCTTTGCCGGCTATCTGGAAAACATAGTTGTTGAGGTTTGTAGGTAATCCGTTTTCCTGGTTGAAAAACCGGATTTCTAAGTGATACTTATTTTCCGCGTTCCACCTGACATTGTACACGCCACGGTAGGGATGGGATATCCAGATGGATAGATCTTCATCCATAACCATGATCCGGCATGATTCCTTGAGTCCTTCCAGTTTCTTGTCAAAAACCCATTGTCCGGCTTCTTTGTGATACAATACCAGGCCGGTGTAGGTTCCACCCAGCATATATTCTGTAGACATAGTCACAAAAGTCCAGGCGCCTGGTTCCGCTGAAAGTAATTTTGAATGATTAGCGTTCAGGATGAATGAACCTTCATGATGCCCCATCACCAATTCACCTCCTGAGGGACTTAAACTCCAGACCTGGCCATCGGATCTGCTTACTTTTTCAAAAACAGGACCCAATTCAGGATCATAATATGATTTCCATGGCGCAACATAGGCTCCATTCGAAACACCTAGGTATAGTTGGTTTTCAAATACGGAAGCACTGTAGCCCGTGGCCTGCATTTCGCCATCAGGAAATATACTTGTATACCTGGAGTCAAGGACTACACAGTCAATCCCATTGTCAAGCCCAAGCCAGACATTGCCAGCCAGGTCACTAAAGGTGTGCAATATGTTGTTGTTTTGAAGTCCACTCTTTTTGTTCAGGTGCTGGATCACTCGTCGTTGTCTGTCAATGACGATCAACCCGTCAAGCGAAGTTCCTAATGCAAGATTTCCGTTTGGAAGGGTAGTGGAGGAATAAATACGCCTTTCCTTTAACAGATGGTCATACAAGGTAGTCCAACGACCGGTTGTGCCATTTGCCAGGTAAAAGAGACCCTGTTTCAACGTACTGAGGATGACGGTATCACCCTCCCATGGCAGAGCTCCGGTGATTGCACTCTGGAGACCAGCCAGCTTGAGAAATGGCTGAAAACTATCGTTTTTGAAAATCAAAAGTTCATAGGTGACGGTCTGAACGCTCAAACCTTCACCGATAACAAACATAGAAAGTAAGCTTCCATCCAGCTTATGGATTATCATTTTCCCGCCGGAATACTGGAAAATAACATGGTTGGTTCGAAAAAACACATCCTGGCCATAGATAACGATGTCCCAGACGTCCTCAAAGGCCCGCTGATCTTCAGGAAGTAAATCTACCAGGGAATGGTATGTATGGCAGCCATTTTGACCCGGAAGAAAATAACCAAGTTCACCCTGGGCGCCAACATAGATTTTGTCAGAGGAATCTATAGCTACCGATCTGACTATCGTATGATTGGCCACTGGCAGACATACCCAGTTGGTGCCGTCATAGCGCAATAAGCCCTCGTTGTTTGCCCAAAACATGACCCCTCGGCTGTCCTGATCTGCATCCCAGTTTTGGGTTCCGGCTTTATACGTTTTGTTCGAAAAATTCCACATTGGTGGTATCCCGATGTTCACGGCCTGTGAATAGGCTTCCGGAATTATCCTCAGGAAGATCACCAATAAGATAATGTAGTATATTTTTGGACGGTAACGCATTGGTTTTAACGCAGGAGGCCTGATAATACTGCAATATAGTATAACTTTTAGGTACAAGGTAGTTGGCCTTGTCGTAGTGTTGTCGTAGTGTTGTCGTAATAAAAAAACTGTAGGGATGTAGTAGTGTCGTAATACAAAATTATACTAATCACCCAAAAAGCAGTCATATTTGCTGGATTTTCTCAATGAAGGGAAATTTAATTCTGCTTTCCTAAAATATTTAAACACAATGATTAGAAATCTACTTTCCATCCTGTTTTTGGTTTGCGTAGTGACATTCACAACGGCCCAAACCACTATCCTGGACTTTGAAACCCCAGGTACCAGTACGACATTCCAGTATTTTGGCAGTGCTATCGATGGTTCACTTAACCAGGTCATAGCCAACCCTAATCCCACCGGAGCGAATACCAGTAGTATGGTCGCAGAATACATCAAACCCGCAGTTGCGGAGGTTTGGGCTGGTTGCTTTTCAAATCCGAACCCCGTAACGCCTATCGATCTCATTAGTAATAATATGGTCGCCATCAATGTTCATATGGATCACATCGGATCCGTGAGCCTTAAACTTGAAGGATCAACAGATGGTGGAGATAATTGGGTGGTAACGGTTCCCAACACCAAGGTCAATGAATGGGAGACCCTGGTCTTTGACCCGACCTTGCCTTCGATTGAAGCACCATTTACTACTGCAATCGGGCACACCTACACGCGCGTTGTTTTATTCTTTGACTTTGGTACCGCCGGTACCGGCGTCGATGTGACTTCTTATTTTGATGATATTGTGGCTTTACCTATTGGTCAAGTGGTCACTACCGTGCTTGATTTTGAAGCCCCTGAGACCAGCACCGGATTTCAGTATTTTGGAAGTGCCCAGGACGGAACTCTCAATAACATTGTTGCTAATCCAAATCCAACGGGGATCAATCAGAGTGCTAATGTGAGTGATTATGTAAAGCCTGCCGTAGCGGAAGTTTGGGCAGGAGCATTTAGCAATCCAGCTCCCACAACACCAATTGATCTCGGCACCAATGGACAAGTGTGCATCAAAGTACATATGGACCATATTGGTAATCTCGCCTTAAAACTGGAGGGATCAACTTCAGGAGGTGCAAACTGGATCACCCAGGTAGCAAATACAAAAGTTGGTGAATGGGAGGAAATCTGTTTTGATGCAAGCGTGCCTTCCATAGAAGCCCCATTTGAGTCAGCATCAGGCACCTATACGACGATTGTCCTTTTCTTTGATTTTGGCACACCCGGTACTGGAACGGATGTCACTTCATACTTCGATGATATCGTTGTTAAAGGAAGTGGAGCTCCGCAACCAAGGACAATCACCTTTAAGGTGGACATGAATGAGTACAGTGAAAATTTTGACCAGGTTTACCTGAGCGGTACATTCAATAATTGGTCAGGGGATGCTAACCCACTCGCCGATCCTGAGTTTGATGGCATATGGGAAGGAAGTATCACCTTACCAAATGGTGCTTATGAATATAAAGTGACACTGGATAACTGGCTTGGACAGGAAAGCTTTATCGGCACAGAAGAATGTACTAAGAAAGACCCGTCAGGACAATTTACAAATCGATTGCTCGCCGTAAGTGCTGACAGGGATATTCCACAGTTTTGCTTTAACAGTTGCTATGAGTGCGGTGAAGAAGTATCGATCAAATTCAGGCTAGGAATGGGCACTGTAACCCCAAATCCGGATGGTGTATGGCTTGCAGGTGGAGGCAACTTTGATGTGCCAGGAGGAAAATTTAAAATGGATGATGCTGACGGTGATGGTATATATGAAATAACCGTGCCACGCAGAAGAAACTTTAGTTCATTCTATACATTTGCAAACGGTCCTTGTCCAGACTATAGCTGCAAAGAAGATCTCACCGGGCTGCCATGTGGCGATCCCAACAATTTCAATGATCGCTTCCTGCCTGTTGTTGAAGCAGATGTAGAAGTAGCAACTTGCTTTGGCGCATGCTTTGATAATGCAGAATGCACAACAGGTACCTATTCACCTGAAAAGGACGCCATGGTCTTCAGCTTGTTTGGAAATCCATCAGGCAATGGCTATGCTATTCTTGATTTTGGTGATGATATCGCTGCTGAAAAACATATTTCACTCAGCAATAGCGTGGGACAAGTGATCAGACAGTGGTTCGTTGCGGATGGAAGCTCAACCTTTAATTTGCAGACCAGCGATTTACAGGCAGGTATTTACATGATTACAGTCAAGGTTGGAAACCGTTTTTACACACGTAAACTGGTACATTGATCATTAATTCAATAACGGTTCATTTTTGTTGACGTTCAGGTTTAATGCATTTAATGTAAATATCATGCGCATCCCTATTCTTATCGCGTTTTTGTTTTCAGCCAGCGTGTCACAGGCGCAGCTTTCCATATCAGGAAAGGTAACAATGGCTCCGGATAACGAGGCAGCCATTGGTGCGACCGTTATGGTGCAAGGCACTGCGACAGGCACAGTCACTGATTTCGATGGGAAATATACCATCTCCGTTCCCGATAGAAAGGCAGTTTTAGTATTCACCTACACCGGGTACTCATCGCAGGACCAGGCAGTAGGCAACCGGAGCAGTATTGATGTTGTGATGGAGGAGTCCGTTTCTCAACTCAATGAGATTGTGGTGACCGGTTACGGTGTACAGAAGCGATCCAATATCAGCGGTAGTGTGTCGACCGTCAATGCGGAAGAAATAGCGGAGAGGCCGATTACACGTGTTGAGCAAGCTTTGCAGGGCCGTGTCGCCGGTGTTCAGGTGGCACAGGTTTCAGGCTCGCCGGGAAGCGCATTGACGGTGAGAGTGCGTGGAGTAGGGACGATCAACAATAGTGACCCATTGTATATCGTGGACGGTATTCCTGTAGATGGATTGGATTTTCTCAATCCAAATGATATAGAGACCATGAATGTGTTGAAGGATGCTGCCTCCGCTGCGATCTACGGATCTCGTGGAGCAAACGGGGTAATCCTCATCACGACGAAAGGTGGCAAAAGGAACCAGGCCGGTCGGATCAGTTATGATGCCTATTATGGTATTCAACGACCGGCCAGGCTCCTTGATTTGTTAGATGCACGTGAATATGCAATACTTCAGAATGAGGCTTATGTCGCTGCAGGAAAAACACCGCTGCCAGAATTTGCCAATCCGGATGCATTGGGAGAAGGTACTGACTGGCAGGAAGCTGTATTTGAAAATGCACCTATCGTCAGCCACCAACTTACTTTTACCGGCGGTGGAGAAAAATCAGCGTATACACTATCAGGAAACTATTTTTCCCAGGATGGAATTGTCGGGGGCGATAAAGCAAATTTTAAACGCGGTACGGTGCGCCTCAACGGTGCGCATGATCTCAAAAGTTGGCTGACCATTGGTAATAATCTTGGATTCACCTGGCTGCAACGTGATGGATTGATCGAAAACAGCCAGTATGATTCACCTGTCATCAGGGCATTGAATATGGATCCGGTGACACCAGTCAGAAAAGCTGATGGGACTTATGCTTATTCAACATATTCAGATACAGATATTGCTAATCCGGTCAATGGGATTGAACAGACTTACAATACATGGACCAGTAACCGGTTTGTCGGTAGTGTGTTTGGGGATTTTAAACTTGCTAAAGGATTGACGTTCCGTACTGCCTACAGCCTGGATGTAACCTTTGCTGTGCAACAGATTTTTTATCCGGAATTTGACTTGAGCAATATTCCTTCTATCAGTGAAGCACCGCCGGCAGAAAAAAGGCTCGTCAACAGTGTTACAGTTGCCAACAATACCTGGAAGAACAACCAATGGGAAAATATTCTGACCTACCAAAAGATGTATAATGACGTGCATGATGTTACGCTCATCGCAGGTACAACGGCTTTACAAAACCGCTATGACAACAGTGGTGGAGCAAATACAAACCTGCCTTCGAACGATCCTGACGATGCGTATATATCCAATACGATTGATCCGATAGCTTCACAGAGTGCATATCAGTCTGCCAGTGAATCCTCTTTGTTTTCCTGGTTTGGAAAAGCAAATTATGTGTACGACGATACGTATTTGTTTTCAGCAACATTCCGTGCAGACGGGTCTTCCCGTTTCGGCACCAATAATCGTTTTGGATATTTCCCGTCGTTCTCTGCCGGATGGATTATGAGCCATGCTGATTTCTGGAATTTGGAACTGATCAATTTCTTTAAAGTACGCGCCAGTTGGGGACAGAACGGTAATGACAGGATTGGTGATTACAGTTACACGACAGTCGTCTATAGTGGACAGAATTATACATTCGGGCCTGAGGAAAATATTACAAATGGAAGTGTTGCCTTAAGTGCCGCAAACCCTGATCTTAAATGGGAGACAAGCACCCAGATGGATATCGGGATCGATATGGAGATGTATGAAGGACGAATCAATTTCACCGCTGATTATTATCTGAAGAAAACGTCAGACATGCTCTATGCAGCTCCTATTCCTTTAGTATCCGGCACGGCTGCACCGATTCAAAATGTAGCTACTGCGGAAAACCGGGGTGTAGAACTGGCTTTGTTGTATCGCAATATTGATCATGATTTCAAATATTCGATCGGTGGAAATATTGCATTTGTTAAAAGTGAAGTAACTGGACTTGGTAAAGGCGGTGAACCCGTGTTATCCGGATATGTTCAATTTGCGAATGCGAATGCAGCTAAAACGGATGTTGGTCACCCACTTGCTTCTTTCTATGGTTATGTCACAGATGGTATTTTTCAAACACCTGAAGAAGTGGAGGCCGCTGCTTTCCAAAATGAGGCAACTGCTCCCGGCGATATTCGATTTATGGACCTCGATGGCAACGGCGTGATTGACGTCAATGATCAAACGTACATAGGTAATCCGACTCCGGAATTTACGTATGGTATTACAGGTGATTTGGAGTGGAAAGGGTTTGAATTGAATCTCTTTTTCACGGGTACACAAGGCAATGACATTTTCAGAAACTTTACTCGCTACGATTTTGCTTACGTCAACAAGCCTTCATCGGTGCTTAATCGCTGGACAGGTCCGGGCACTTCAAACGATGAGCCCCATGTCAGCCTCAATGATCTCAATCAGAATATCCGGATTTCTGATCGCTTCATTGAAGATGGATCCTATATGCGATTGAAAACACTGACCATCGGTTACAACCTTCCACGCGCATGGTTGCAGAAAATGAAGTTTGAGAAATTTAAAATTTACATGACCGCTCAAAACCTGATTACGTTCACTTCCTATTCTGGTCTGGATCCGGAGATCGGTAATGTCGGAGGTAGTCTGGATATCGGTATGGACCGCGGTTTTTATCCGCAGGCGAGGACCGTGATGGGTGGCGTAAGTCTGACCTTTTAAAAATCAATTAGACACCATGAAAAAAATATACATTCCGATGATCCTGATGACCATAGCCCTCAGTGCGTGTGATAAGGAATTTCTGGAGAAATCTCCGATCGTAGGAACCACAGAAGAAAACTTTTATCGCAATGAAGCGGATGCTATTGCTTCTGTCAATGCGGCCTATGCGTCACTGCAGTTCCAGCTATCTCCTGCCGGACATTTCAGATGGTTTTGGGGTGATATCATGTCGGACGATGCTGAGAAAGGCGGTGGCGGAGATAATGACGTGTTTGCGCTATTGTTACTCGAACGATTTCAGGGGCAGTCAAACACAGATCTCCTTGAATCCGAATGGGGTGCTAATTACGAAGGGATTTATCGTGCTAACGTCGTGCTCGAAAAAGTACCACCCATCGAAATGGACCAGGCACTGAAGGCGCGTATTCTGGCTGAAGCTAAATTTATCAGAGCATGGAATTTCTATAACCTCGTGACGATGTTTGGGGGTGTACCCCTGGCTGATCATGTATTAGCCCCCTCAGAATACAATATGCCCCGTGCTACGGCAGATCAAGTATGGACGTTGATTGAAAGTGATCTGACAGAAGCGTCTGTGGCACTCTGGAAAAGAAGTGAATATCCCCTGGCTGATCTGGGTCGCATCACCCATGGCGCTGCGTTATCCCTTTTATGTAAAACCTATCTCTGGCGTCAGAAATGGCCTGAAGCGAAAGTAGCTGCAGAGGCGGTCATCAATTCAAATGAGTATGTGTTAGTTGCCGACTACGCAGATATATTTCCGGTCTATGGAGAGAATAATTCGGAATCAGTATTTGAAATTCAATATATGAATGCTTCCGGTGGTAACTGGGGTAAGAATAATGCCAATGAGGGTACGTTCACAAATGTATTCACAAGGGCTCGTGGACAGTTTGCCGGATATGGATTCAATATTCCGACCCAGGATTTTGTGGATGAGTTTTTTAAAGAAGGATTTGAAGACCCACGGTTAGTCTCAACCGTTTTCAGATTGGGTGATCAAATGGGAGACAGGGGCGTATTTACTATTGATGCCGCAGCAGGCTCACCTTACCTCTATTATTCTAAAAAGTATTTCAACAACAAAAGTGAGGATGCTCCATTTGGTGATCCCAACCCAAATGGCGGGACCAATGACCGGGTGATTAGGTATTCAGATGTTTTGCTCATGCATGCGGAAGCATCCTATCATACAGGCGATGCAGAAGGCGCAAGGAATTCATTAAATCAGGTTCGGGCCAGAGTAAGTATCCCTGATATTTCTTTTTCAGGACCAGCCCTTCTTGATGCCATTTATAGAGAGCGCAGACTTGAACTCGGGATGGAAGCACATCGCTTTTTCGATCTGGTGCGCACAGAACGCGCTCCTGAAGTTTTAGGCAGTATGGGCTTTACTACTGGAGTGCATGAATTATTCCCGATTCCACAGTCACAGATACAGGCCACAAATGGTGCGTTGATGCAGAATAATGGGTATTGATATGTGAGTTGTGAGTTGTGAATCGTGAGTGTTGCTTGTACGGAGCGGAGTCGAAGTATGAGTTATGAATCGTGAATCGTGAGTCGTCAGTGATTAATTGTGAATCGTGAGTGTTGCTTGTACGGAGCGGAGTCGAAGTATGAGTTGTGAGTTGTGAGTCGTCAGTGATTAATTGTGAATCGTGAGTGTTGCCTGTACGGAGCGGAGTCGAAGTATGAGTTGTGAGTTGTGAGTCGTGAGGAGAGTAATGTGTATTAGTGCCCCATAGGGGCTATAGGTCGGTAACATAAAAAACGAGAGAGTGTATACTTGCCCTGTAGGGGCAAAACCAGAGATACTATTTCTTCAGGTTAATTGAACTAACAAAAAGTAACAAACATGTATAGATACCTTTTCATCATAATCATCATAGCTGGCTTTGTCATCGCAGGTTGTGCACCGGAACGCAATGATGAATTTTCATTGCCTCCTACACCGGAAGATCCGGCGTTTAGTGTGGAGATGGTGCAAGGTGATTCCAACAGGTTTGTCATTCGGGATTTGTCGGAAGGGAGTTTTCAACGGTTCTGGAACCTTCCGGGTGGAACCCCTAAAACTTCGATGAAAAGTCTGGATACGGTGCTGTACGCTAAAAAAGGTGAGTTTGAGATCACATTGTACGTTTCCAAATCAAATGGTAGCGGAACACCATCTTCATCTACAAAGGTTATCATTGTAAAGGATGCTCCGCAATCGTGTAATCCTAAGTTGGCGCTGCTGACCGGTGATTGTGGCCCCGGAGGGAAATGCTGGACATTTTCCCGTGCTCCCGGTGCTGTCAAAGTCGGTCCGACCTATGATGATTTCTCATGGTATACATCTCCTGCTGATGGCTTGCAAGCAGCTCAGTATGATGATGGCTATTGCTTCACTTTTGAAAACCTTGTTTTTCAAAACAAGAACAATGGTGCTTCCGTTGATCCATGGGATGGATATAAAGTTATACCTTACGATCCAGGGGTTGTTGATTTTATTTTCCTTGCCGGGACTGGGATTGGGGGAAGAGATCAATTACTGATTCCGGATGACCAGTTTATGGGTGTGTGGGACTCTGACAATCTGCTTGATATCGTCTCCCTCACAGAAACGGAATTGATAGTACGCGCACGTCAGCGTGATCCAAATGGTGTGCCTTTGGCCCAGGGCTGGTTTGAACAGGTCTTTGTGGTTCAATAAAACGCTTCAATAAAGGAAGTACACTATGAAACATTTGTTCAAAAAGATATTACTCGCTGCTTCAGGAATTGCATTCATTGCACTCGTGACGATTAGTTTGACCTCTTTTAGCAAGGATTCCAAACGAATGAAATTAGTTTGGGCGGATGAATTTGCACAGGATGGCTTGCCTGATTCTACGCGATGGGGATATGACCTCGGCGATGGTTGCCCTAAGATTTGCGGTTGGGGAAATAATGAGCTACAATATTACACATCCCAACGATTTCAGAATGCCCGTGTCACCGATGGACACCTGATCATAGAAGCCCATCGTGAAAAAATGGGCGACCATGCATATACTTCAGCCAGACTGGTCAGTAAGAAAAAAGGAGACTGGACGTACGGCCGTATTGATGTTCGCGCTAAACTACCCGTCGGCATTGGTGTATGGCCAGCTATCTGGATGCTGCCGACGGACTGGGTTTATGGAGGGTGGCCAGGGAGCGGTGAAATTGATATCATGGAACATGTAGGTTATTTGCCTGACAGTATATTCGGTACAGTCCACACTAACCTGTTTAATGGGATGTTAGGAACCCAACAATCCAAAGGGGTCGCCTCTAATACCATCAGTACCACCTTTCACAATTATGGAATTGATTGGAATGCGGATAAAATTGATTTCCTGTTTGATGATAAAGTGTATTATACGTTTTACAACCGGCATGAAGGCTCAGATGCCTGGCCATTTGATCTAGACTTTCATTTGTTGCTCAATATAGCCGTTGGAGGAAACTGGGGAGGAAAGATGGGCGTCGATACAGCTATCTGGCCTCAGCAAATGGTCATAGATTATGTCAGGGTATATCAGTGATACATGATGAAAGGTATTGAAAGGGACACCGGGAAAAGTCCTGGAACAAAAGAAGGTGAATACAACCAATCAAACGATTGGAAGGAAGAGAATATGGATTGGAATTGATCCTTATTGAATTGTGAAGGGACACATGCTATTGTGTCCCTTCACAATAAGGAAACACCAATTGGCTCCGGAAATTTGATCCACTGCTGAACGAAAGTTTGATGGATGTGTTTTTTAAAGAACAAATGATAAAATTTTTATTGAAATGAGATCTATACAACTGCCAATTAAAGCATTGACCTATTTCATGATACCAGTCTTCGTACTCGTGTCCATGACCTACTCTGGCTGTATTGAAGAAGATGATGGCACACCTCCTACGCTTACATTGCCTGTCATGACGATCACTGACCTGACTGTACAGGAAGGGGATATCGACCAGCTTATGCAATTGACCGTAACCCTTACCGGGGAAAACACCACGAATGCAATCGTTACTTTCTCAGCCGTAGCAGAAACAGCTGATGCAAACTTTGATTATGAACTGCTCACAACAGGGCAGTTAATATTTGCGCCGGGTGAAACCCAGAAGACTATTGAGATCAATCTCGTAGGAGACGAGGTGAGGGAGCCGAGAGAATCCTTCACGATTCAACTCTATAATCCGCTGAATACCTATGTGGAAAAAGCCATTTCTACCATCACCATTGAGGATGATGATTACAACACAGCAGGATTGGTGATTCCTTCCGGTGGGTATCAGTCACCTGAATCCTATGAAGGTTATAATCTGGTATGGTCAGATGAGTTTGATGGAGAGACCCTTAACCTGGCTGACTGGACGTATGAGATCGGTGATGGTTGCCCCAATAATTGTGGATGGGGCAACAACGAACTTGAGTATTACCGCGAAGACAATACCTCCCTGGTTGATGGTCATCTTGTCATCACCGCTAAACAGCAAAATTTCGGAGATCATGATTATACCTCTTCCAGGTTGGTGACAAAAGGAAAGAAGCAGTTTAAATTTGGACGTATAGATATCAGAGCTGCATTACCCAAAGGGCAAGGTATCTGGCCTGCCTTGTGGATGCTAGGATCCAATATCGATGCAGTAGGTTGGCCGGCCTGTGGTGAAATTGATATCATGGAGTTGACCGGTGACCTGCCAAACCGTATTCTGGGGACTATCCATTATGGAGCCAATACAAGTGAGCATGAATTCAATAGTGGTACGAAGTATCTGGATGGACAGGCTACGTTTCAGGATGAGTTTCATGTGTTCTCTATCAATTGGGAAAATAACCTCATTGAGTTCTTACTGGATGGTGAGGTATATCATACGATCACACCTGCTACGCTCAATGGAGCTGCATATCCATTTAATAAAAACCAATTCTTCATCTTTAATGTAGCCGTTGGGGGTAACTGGCCGGGTAGCCCTGATGCTTCAACTGCATTTCCGCAACACATGATTGTGGATTATGTAAAGGTGTTTCAGAAGTAGTCGATACTGCGGATTTCAAATTATGGGATGTATAGTTTACATTATCTATGATTCTGGTTTTGGCTTCCGCCACTTTTTTTCACCGGGTTAAAACCCGGTGTTTCCGAATTGGTCGTGCCTTCGGCACTTGAGGTTTTGCCTTCGGCACTTAACAACTACAGCTGTCAGTTTCAACGCCATATAACATTATTGGATAATGAATCAACATCAGATCAATTCTTGAAATAGATAACGTTCATCATATTCAATCTGATGCAGTTTAAGAAGGCCAATGTATTCATCTTTGAATTTCTGTTTTTTGTGATGAGCTTCCTGGTTTTGGATATATCTGAAGACGTTTCCAATTGCTGATTGGCTATAGGAAAAAGCACCAAATCCATCCGCCATGGAAACCTTTGGGTAAGCAGGTTGCTTTCATTGATCCATTTAGAGGATTTAGCTTTCGCGTTTTGCATAACATTTGAAACAGACACAGATGGTTTTAAACCAAAGAAGCAATGGACATGATCTTGAACTCCATTGATGATGATGGGTTTGCACCCTGTTTCCTTTATTAGGTTTCCAATTACGCTGAATAAGCGGTGTTTCCATTCAGGATGTATTAATGCCGCCCGATACTTGACAGTAAAAACACCCTAGATATACATCTGGTGATATGTACTTCCCATTGGTGAAGGATTTTATTAAAATTAGGGGTTTTTATAATTTAATTCAAGGTTTTTTGTCACTGGGCTGGAATCCTTTGGTACATAATTCGAGATGGTTTCATCCCCTTGCGCAAAATAGTGCCGGTATCATTAAGATGCCGGAATCCAGTGCCATAGGTACGACCGAGCTTCTTGCGAAGGGTTTCAAACCTTCGAAAAGTTTGAGATGATTTCAACCCTTCGAAAAACGGAGAGGGGATTCCTTGCCCTCGAAAACAAAAAAGGCCAATGTCGATCAGACATTGGCCTCTTTCTTTTTTCTAAAGTTTGAAACTTTGTTTCTTTACGCCGCATTGGTTTGCTGAGGTCTGCCCAGCACCTTCAACATCCGGATATGCGATTTCAGCGCATCTCTGAAGCGAGGTTTTAGATTATAGTTCAATCCAAATTCTTTTGCTGTTTTCTCTACAATAGGAGAGATAGCACTGTAATGTACATGACAGATATGTGGAAACAAGTGGTGCTCAATCTGAAAATTTAGACCACCTACATACCAGGTCAATAACCAGTTGTTGCGTCCAAAATTAGAGGTGGTGGCAAGCTCATGAGCAGCCCAGTCACATTCTACAATCCCATCCGCATTCGGCAGCGGTTGGTCTGCACCTTCTACAACATGCGCAAGCTGGAAGATGATGCTGAGGATGAATCCCGCAGTCCAATGCATGATCACAAACCCAATCAATACCTGCCACCAGGTGAACTCAGTAAAAAAGAGTGTCAGTCCTATAAAGATGAACAAGTATATAATTTTCAATGCGACCATCTTGATGTATTCTGCTACCGGGCTCCTTTTCAGTTGTCGGGTGATCCCAGATTTATTATACTCAGCTAATTGGGTAAAATCCTGAACCAGTTTAGACAGTGTCATCAGGCCATAAAAGAAGAAGGCATGAAAATGCTGGTAACGGTGGAATTTCTTGTAAGGGGCACTTTGCGAAAGTCGAATCGGCCCTTTGGAGTCGATGTCGCCATCAAAACCATCAATGTTCGTATTGGTATGGTGCAGGATGTTGTGTTGCACTTTCCAATTGAAAACGTTGCTCCCCAAGAGGTACATGGTGCTGCCAAACATTTTGTTGACCCACTCCTTTCTGGAATAGGAACCATGCACGGCATCATGCATGACACTCATACCAATACCTGCTGTCCCAAGTCCCATCACAATCACTAGGCCAAGCGCTAACCAGATATTCATCGGTATAGTCAGGATCAGGGTGAATGGCACGATGTAGATAGAAAGCATAACCAGAGTCTGCAATACCATGGCAAAATTGGCTGTCTGAGAGATGCCCTTCTCCCTGAAGTAGTCGTTTACATTTTTACGAACTGCAGCAGCAAAATGATGTTGGTTTTTATCGGAAGTTGCGAATTTTAATGTTCTCATACTTTGTTTTAAAAGGATATACGGGTCAGGTTTTAGAGGGGGCAAAATACAAAACAGGTGATTGATTTTGGAAATTAGATGATAATCTGTTTTATATCAGTAGTTTAGAGGTAGAATAGAAAACGTTTAAGAAGGTAAATAGTTTAGATTTACCGATGTTAAAATTCCGTTTTAGCTGGTATCTAGATTAGCTATCTAACCAGCTGGATTTCACGCTGCTACACGCGCAACAGGTCTACCCAGTTCCTTGAGCCTCCGGACGTGCGATTTGAGGGCTGCAAAGAATGTGGGTTTGAGATTATAGGTCAGTCCATGTTCTCGGGCAGTCTTCTCAACGATCGGTGCTATTTTGCGATAGTGGATGTGGCAAATGTGGGGGAAAAGGTGGTGCTCAATCTGGAAGTTAAGTCCACCGACATACCAGTTGAGGAAGAGGTTATTTCTGGCAAAATCAGATGTCGTATGTAACTCATGAACAGCCCAGTCACTATCGATCACACCACTCTTATCAGGTAATGGCTGATCTAATCCTTCTACCACATGCGCAAGCTGAAACACCGTACCCAAGATCAGGCCGGTCGTCCAATGCATAATCGCAAAGCCGATCAACACCTGCCACCAGGTGAATGGCGTAAGTAATATCGGAAGACCAATGATGACAGCAAAGTATATGATCTTGACGGCTACCATTTTAAGATATACAGCCGTTGGATTCGTTTGGTATTGGCGTGCATACCCATCCCGGTTAAATTCGGCCATCTGGGTAAAATCCTTGATGACTTTAAACATCGTCATCAGTCCATAGAAAAAGAAGGCATGGATATATTGATAGCGATGAATCTTCCGGATAGGTGCGTGGTCCGAAAGCCTTATAGGCCCTTTGGATGCGATATCCTGATCATACTCATTGATATTGGTATAGGTATGGTGCAAGACATTATGCTGGATCTTCCAGTTGAATACATTGCCACCCAAAGCATACATCGTTGACGCAAACATATTGTTGATCCAGGCTTTGTCTGAATAGGATCCATGGGCAGCGCCATGCATGACCGCCATGCCGATTCCCGCTGTACCGATCCCCATGACGATCGTCAGTACGATAGCCACCCACATGCTCATCGATACTGTCAGCAGGAGGATAAACGGAGTGATATAAATAGACAGCATAATCACTGTCTGCAGGATTAGGGAATAATTTCCTTTTGTGGAAATCCCTTTTTCTTTGAAGTAGTCATTTACGTTCTTACGTACGGCGTCAGCAAAGAGATGTTGTTTTTGATCGGGGGAAACAAATTTCAAGGTTTGCATATAAATCCATACTTTTTGTGCTTCCTGAATGACCAGGAAATGATGATATAAAAGTCCAAAATAAAGGTATTAACGACTGAATCTCACTTATAATGTCTCTTTTGACTGAATAGTTTAGCGAAATCATGTCTTTTGGGGCATTATCTTATTTGAGATATCAAATATAAGGTGAAAGGGCCCCTTTTTGTAGTAGTATTTCTACAAAAAAAACTTTTGCAAGAAATCAGCGATTTGCTTATATTACACTCGGTTTTTTGGGGTTTTAGTGGCAGTCAATGTCACGAAAAGTAAGGGAGGTCTAAAAGCCTCCCTTTTCTTTTACCTGTGCCTAACCGAAAAAGGCGATAAAAGCGAAAACGCTTCCCCGATATAAAAACCCATCCAGGCGAAGGCGCTTCGGTTTAGATACATGTTTAGGTGCACTCACGTCTCACACCTTCCCGCCGCATCATTACAAGATGGCGGGATCTGCGCTACGCTTCGACACGTCTCACGCACTCACTGATTGTAAGAAATCTATCTTTGGCCTTACTGCAAAGACCTTTTCTACATGCGATACATCATTCTACTGCTTTCCTTTTTGTTTCTACAGGTTGATTTGATTGCCCAATTTAATATTGCCGAGCCTGTTGTCAATCAAGGTCCTTATACAATTACCGATACCGTATACATGGATCCTCAAGGCAACGATGACGCGTCTGGCACGTTTTCTCAACCTGTAAGATCTTTTGATGTCGCTGTTCAAAAATTGCCTTTTGGTACGCCGGACATCAATGGTGGCAATGCTTATGGCCTGATCATGCTAAAAGAAGGTCATTATAGCACATCCGGTGGATTCCATCAGTTTGTCAATACCTGGCAGAATGGGGAAGTCTTCAAAAACATCAGTATCGAAGGGATAGGCAAAGTCACCATCGGTGGTACCGTGGATGAATTTGCCACAGGACATTTGTTGCAGCTATCCGGCAGCCACATTTTTATTCGACATCTTCGATTGCAGTATACTACGGGTATTGGTATACTTTTAGGGCGTAATAGCCCGGACGGTAGACAGCATCATGTGCTGATCGATGATATCACGGTAGACAGTGTTGGGTCTTTCTCCATGTTATTGCGCGATGTGGATACGATCCTGCTGCGGGCATGCAATTCACTGTATTCCAGCAGGCCGGGAAGTGATGATTTGACCTCACCATGCCAGTGGCCAAGCGGCATTAAATTTTATAACAGTACGGAGTGCACCATTCATGATAGCGAGATCGCCTTTACGCGAGGGGAGGGGCTCAATTTTCAGAATAGCCGAAATGGACAGGCATACCGCAATAAACTGCATGATAACGGACTCAATTTTTACAATGAAAATTCAGCGCGGATAACCGTGCATCACAACCTGATCTATAATACACCTGGCATCGGACCTGAATACTGGAGAAATTGTCCCGCAGATACAGATGCCATCTGGGCTAGTGGAGGCATACTGATCGCCAATGAAGGTTCCTGCGATGAAGGTAACTTTCCGGTGTTTGAAGGATGTGCAACGCATTGCAGTTTTCCGGAGGAGACCTTTCTCAATGTGGACAGCTTGTTTGTCTATAACAACATCTTTCAGAACACCGGTAATGCCATCGGATTTTGGGAAGGCGCAACTGCTATTGCCGGGATCAATTGCATCCGCAATGTATTTATATTCAACAATACCTTTATGGGCACCCTGGGCATGCCAGGTGTATCGCCCACGGGATTTGTAAATGTTTTTTTTCCGGCGTATAATTTCCTCTTCAACAGTAATTACAGCTATCTGCAGAATGTCCGGATCACGAATAATATTTTCACCTACGACAACGAAACCTATGCTAGTCTTAAGCCTGTCAATATGATCTTTCATCCTTTGCATCCAGGTCCAAAGGATATCACGTTTGATGGAAATCTGTGGGTAGAGGATCATCCATATAAAGGACCAGATGACATCGTAAGGCCAAATCTTTCAGGCACTACATGGTTACTCACGGATTCACTGAGTTCTATCACGCCATGTCTTGAAAATATGGATTGGGTCTATAGCAGGCCTCCGTCTTTTCCTTTTTTATTATCGGATGATTATGGTTATGCAAATAGACAGCCAGCACTCACTAATGTCGGGGCATTGGAATACGACTATGATTGCATGGCTGTGTCATCAGCATCAATCAGTTCATCAACTTCCTGGCTGGAGATATTTCCAAATCCTTGCTATTCATGTCACACGTTAACATTGCGAAATCTTCCGGAAGACAAACAATTTACATTCACTCTTTTTACTTCGATGGCAAGCCTGGTGGCATCCGGCCATTTAGAAGGAAATCACATAGCATTGGGTAAGGAGTTGCCTGCAGGCATCTACTTTATCCTTATCGTTGGAGAAGGATCTCAAGCAGTCAAAAGATTGGTTGTGTTTTGACGAAAATGGTGAGTGTATAAAATATTCGCGAAGCGAATATTTTATACACTCACGCCTCAATAAATCAACTCCTTTACCTTCTTTTTATCCTCTTTGATATTTTTGAGATCAAACATGGTGCCGAAGACATGATCCCAGAGTGTAGAGCTGACACCGAATCCCCTGTGTTCGTTTTGATAATGATGCAGGTGATGATTACGCCATTGGCTTCTGGCCCAACTGAAAGGAGGTCACCATGCATGAATGGCATAGTGGATCGTACCATACATCAGGTAGCCAAGCTTAAAAAGGGAAAGAATGCAAAAGCATTGAGTTGCATCAAAAGATACATCAAGCCAAAAATAGTACCTGAAATCAGGATACTCGGCAATGGGGGCACAAATAACCGGGTCTTGTCTCGTGGATAATGATGGTGATTGCCATGGAAAATATAGACGATTTTCTGTCCGCGTTCACTTTTGGTTGCTAAATGGAAAATAAACCCGTGTGCGATATATTCAAAGAAGGTCCAGAATAATACCCCGCCTGCAAAAAGCAATAATACCTTGAGGATGGAAAAATCAAGCGACGTATTACTGTAGTACAATATGTAGATGATGAGCGGTAGATACATGCTCCATAAAAGGAGTGGATGCGCTTTAGTTAGCACTTCCAGATACCGGCTGTTAAACAACCTGACCTGACCTGAATTTTCGATTTTTTCGATGTGCATCATCAAGGGATTTATACATATGCAAAGATAAGAATCCGGTAAATAAAGACAAGTATATCTTTAAAATTATTTTTTACCTTAGAGATCAAATAGCAAGCCTTATCCACCTAACAAAGTACAGTTTTGATTTGCTTCACATTTCCAAACAAAGTATCTTAGATGCCAACAGCAGGGCTAAACATTGCAGATATAAGATAGTTTTGATTTGCTTCACATTTCCAAACAAAGTATCTTAGATGCCAGACCCTACGGACTGTTCCAGAATCAATCCGTTAGATAGGAGGTCCGTTGCTGACTAAAGGAAGCTTCTTTTCCTGTTTTGCCGTCAAGATTATTGCCGCGAGGAAAAATTATAACCCCACCGTCTATAAGTTTCTGTCCCTGCTCTACGAGTGCCCATCCGATGGAGGTTGTGCCATGGTCTAATCCAAGGTTTTTGGTCATTGGTATTTGAAGTTTAAATAAAAATAGATATTATTACCATTGAAGCAAATCAGAACAAGGATTATTCTTTAGGTTTCTGACCTATGCCCCACTTCGGTAGGGGCTTTTTTTTTGTAAAATCCCTCAACTTCCTTATTCTTCTTTGCCTCTTATTAAGCAAGGATCTACTATGTTTATTATCTTCGATGCAGAAGCCAAAACATAGCCATGAGATTTGTCATATTCCTAATCTTTTTGAGTTGCTCACTGAGTCTATACGGTCAGCAACAATCTAATCCCGATCCTCTTTCAGGTCAATTCTACGCAACACTCGAAGGCGATGCTGTTGTATTGGGTATCAACAGGAAATCAGGCTCTTCGTATATAGGGACTATGACGGATAGGCATCAAAAGTATGCACTGACGCTTGAGCTTTCCAGTGGTACAGACGTCTCTGGGACGGCTAAAGAGTATTCTATGGGGATTCAATTTGATGTGGCAGGTACGCTAGTCGGTGATCAACTATCACTCACGTTCTCGATTACAGTGGGAAATGAACAAAACCAAATGAAGATTGATTTTACACGAGACGGAACTGATACCCAGGCTCCAACCGGTAATGAAGCCCAGGTTCAAACCACACCTAATCTTCCAAAGGACGCCTCACACCCACAGGATCTTATAGGTACATGGATTAAAGAGGATCTGTATAATTCTGGTTACGGAGATAATTATATGGGGGCTGGTTTTTCGCAAAGCATGACTTTTCTGGCAGATGGAAATATCTCGGAAGGTGGCAGCTCCGCCACGATGAGTGGAAGCAACTACAGTGGCCAAAGCACAGGGCAGGGGTCAGGCGTGATCCCCGGCGTAAAATGGTATACCATCGGCAATCAACTCTACATGCAGGTCACCGAAAATGGCCAGACCCAAAATGCACACCTGGGTAAGTATTATATTGAAAACAATAACATGCTGATCACAGGTACCAATGGAGAGAAAATATTGTTGAAGAAAAGTAATTGATTTTTTAACGGCCAGCTATCAATATGCCCTCATTACCACTCATACTTCAACTCGCTAAGCACAAGCAACTATCTCCCAGCTCACAGCTCATACTTCGACTCCGCTCAGTACAAGCAACACTCACAACTGACAACTGACAACTCACGATTCACCTCTCACCAATAATATCGAAACGCCTGGCTCACGGCGATCGCGATAAAGATCAGTCCAACTACCTTGCCGGCATATAAGCTCAGTTTTTCACTTTTGCGACGGATATATTGTCCCAGCTTGGCGTATAACAGGAAAACTAAAAACGTCCCGCCGACTACGCCTACCGAAAAGGCTGCAACAAATTCAGGATCTAATCGGATAAGACCTGCTGAATGCAGATATCCACCAAGAAAAACATAATACGGTACGGCTATCAGATTGAGGGTCGTCACCATCACTCCCTTTGCAAATCCAATCACATGAGATGCCTTGGTGGTTGGTTTTATTTTGGTTGAATTTTTCTTGAAGAAATAGTAAAAACCGATCACCAGGAAAATGGGGATACAAATCAGGATGATCGTACGCTCCACCTCAGGGTTCGTAGACAGAATATTGAAAAAACTCAGGGCTATATAGGCTTGAAAAAACTCAACAAACGCCGCACCACAGGCCATGATAATTCCGGCGCGAACGCCACGTCGAATGGATTCCTCTGCTATGGACACATTGATGGTCCCCATAGGAAGCGTACCTAAAAAGCTGCCAATGCAGCCATAAATAAAGTGCGTCAGGAATCCCAAATGATGTTAATTAGTTCTTTTGTACCGAAAATATAGGATTAATGCGGATATTATTTTTTTAAATGTAACCGGCCGGTGTCCAAGGCGCTTGTTTTGCTTCGAAATCCTGTACATCACGTTCCAGTGAAAGGCCATAGCCTTGTATGCTTTCCAAAGGGAATACCCCGGCTGATAGATATGTGCAGGGTCACTGCTGGTCCCGTTAAATTCCAGGATCCTGATATCCTGCCCGGACCTCAACGACTCCCATGATCCCACTCTCATGTCAAACCTGCCGTAATAAACGTCCGGCATCGATCTTAACAGCGGTATCATCTGCCCGGCAATCGCTGCATCTATCTCATGGTTCCTGTTGAGAAACATTGTACCCCGGCAATGATTGCCGATATTTTCAAGGATAATAGTCTCGGAGGTTGTTGGTATTTCATCCCAGCGTGGGCCAAATGTTGCACGCAATTTCTCGTACTGTAGCAACGCCCGGTCCTGCCCGATGATCAGCTTACCAATGGAAGATTGCCCATCACCTGTGATCTGCAGGAAATGTTTTTCACAGATAGACGTGACCGCCGATTCACGTTGGTCGGGTGTTTGATACACCATGATGCTCAGCTCCAATGGTAAATCCACATAGGCCTGGAGGATCATATCAATGGGATGATTGCTGAGATAGGTATGGAGTTCTTCACGGGAGTGAATTTTTGAAATCAACCATCCACGCGCACCAACTTCAGGTTTGGCAATGACCGGATATGACAATCCGGAAGAGTGAAAAAGTTGGTCAATATTTTCTTTTGTTTTGCCTGCTTTTACCAGCAGCGTTTTAGGTTTGAATTCATCCGGTATGTTATCCAGGATCGCTGATTTAGATTCACCAAAGAAGCCACCGGTTTCAATACCCGGATTGGTCAGGGTAAAGAAAAAGAAATCCCTTGCGCGCAAGGCATTCCAGATCCAGATACCCAATACAGGTAGATTGAAAATATAGACAGGCCAGTATTCCCAGGATCGGAGTCTGATGAAAAAGCGCCTCCACCACAAGCTGTCAGGTGATGGCACGGGTGATGATGCTGTAAAGTATGTCGTTGTATTAACTGTCATAGTGTACCATGACTTCTTCGCGCTTATCCAAATCCAATGCGAGATGTAGGATTGAAGCGGAGGTTTCCTTTATTTCGATACTCGTCAACGAAAGGGTTTTAACAATGTCATTGCGGTTCATGACAAAGCCATTGTCGGGATCCCTATTAGCCATTTGATGAAAGGCAATAATGGATTCACGGTCAACAACCGGATTTGCTGCTAACCATTCTTCAAATAATGATTTCCGCCACTCCCTCACTTTAGGTGGATACAGAGTTACCGAAGACCAGATACGGGGTTCGTCAAAAGGTAGGTAAGCTATATTTTTCTGATCACCATCCCAGATCAATTGAAGTAATATATGCTGTTCGTAGATCAGCAAGGTAAAGGGAGCAATCCCGTTGAATACCGTCTTTAAAAGAAACTGATTTGTGTCCTCTGCAGCTGCAGCGTCAACCACCACCTGGCCACGACTCATCCGGTAGGGGGGAGCAGGAATGAAGGGTTCGAATCCTCCGTTTAGAAGACAGACGACTCTCCCTGAATCTGCCAGGGCTATCCAGCTTCCGCCTGATAATTCATCAAGAGGAAAATGTATAGCATTCCAGTCAGGTGTGTGTGTTGATTTGAGTCCGGTGGCTTGACGGTCAGGGCTTTCATCACGGTTGGACGTGATAAACAATGAAGTGCCTTGTGGAATAAAAGTTATTGTGCACATGATTCTTGCCGGTACCGTATGGTCGATGGAGCTACGCCAAAATGGGCAGGTAGTTCAATCAATGGGGTAGTCGCCTTTAAAGCTATTTTAACAATGGCAAGATGATGGATGGTATGCTCGACATTATAGATCAGTTCTCTTCCGATGGTGGAAGGGACCAGTAAATTTTCCTGACCATGTTCTGTGCAATCCAGCACACATTTTTTTTCTGGATTCAGTTCATTCAATCGCTCACAGATTTGATTTACTTGCTGCAGAGCATGATCAGGGGCAGATTCGATCAGGAAATCCCTGCGACGTTTGGCATAGTTGATTTCAGGCGTGCCATCTGCAGTGAATTGCTCAAGGAGGCAATTGTAAAATTCAAGTATGTGACGCGTATGCTGACCGATGGTCGATCCGGAAAGTATATCCAGAGGGGCTTGGTAGGTGACAGGATCTATGACGGATAGATAATACCGTAGGTCGTTTAATACACTACCTGCAATCTGAGGAAGAATGATTTTCTGATTCGGGTCCATAGACGCTGAAAGATACATATTTCCTTTGTTCAGGCCCGTGGCCTGTCACAAAGCTTTGGTAAATGGTAAATGGTAAAAACATTTTTACCATTTACCATTTAACCCTCGAATATGTAAAAAATCAAGGGTTCAAAACTTTGAACCCCGGATTTTTTACATATTCGAAATAATTTCATCCCCGAATTCAGAGCATTTCAACAACGTAGCTCCTTCCATCAGGCGATGAAAATCATAGGTCACCCGTTTGTTTTCAATAGCCTTTTCCAGTCCTTTTTCGATCAGGTCAGAGACTTCTGTCCATCCCAGATAATCAAACATCATCACGCCTGAAAGAATGACAGAGCTTGGGTTGACTTTGTCAAGCCCGGCATATTTTGGCGCTGTGCCATGGGTCGCTTCAAAAATAGCGGCGCCGTTGACGTAGTTGATGTTAGCACCCGGAGCAATTCCGATTCCACCTACCATGGCAGCAAGGGCATCAGAGATATAGTCACCATTCAGATTGAGCGTCGCGATGACATCGTATTCAGCAGGACGTAATAAGATTTGTTGCAGGAAGGCGTCTGCGATAACATCTTTTATCAGCAGCGCACCACCTTCAAGTGCAGCTTTTTGAGCAGCATCTGCAGCCTCCTGTCCCTGTGCTGCGACGATCCGATCGTATTGTGCCCAGGTAAATACTTTATTACCATATTCTCTTTCAGCGAGCGCATAGCCCCATTCTTTGAATTTGCCTTCCGTATACTTCATGATATTACCCTTGTGGACAATGGTTACACTCTTGCTGCCTTTACGGAAAGCATGTTCGAGTGCAGCCCTCACCAGGCGCTCTGTTCCTTCTAAAGACACTGGCTTGACACCAAGGGATGAAGTTTCGGGGAAACGGATATTCTTAACGCCCATTTCTTCGATCAGAAAACGTTTAACCCGTTCGTTTTCAGGGCTTCCCGCTAAAAACTCGATGCCGGCATATATATCTTCCGTATTTTCTCTGAAGATGATCATATTGACCTTCTCAGGCTCTTTTACGGGAGTTGGGACACCGGTATACCACCTGACAGGACGAACGCAGGCATAGAGATCAAGTTTCTGACGTAGAGCCACGTTTAGAGATCTGATACCACCACCGACTGGTGTGGTAAGAGGTCCTTTTATGGCAACAAGATGCTCGGTGATGACATCAAGGGTTGCCTGGGGCAGCCAATCACCGGTTTGCTTGAAGGCCTTTTCGCCCGCCATGACCTCCTGCCAGATTACCTTACGGGAGCCATTGTAGGCCTTTTGGACCGCAGCGTCAAAGACCCGGACGGAAGCCGCCCAGATATCTGCGCCGGTACCATCTCCTTCTATAAATGGTATAATCGGATCGGCTGGAACCTGGATTCCAGTCGCCGACATTGTTATTTTAGATCCGTTCATTTCAGTGAATTACGTTTGAATGAGGCGCAAAATTAGAAATTCTGAGGGAAGCCGGGGGTGCCTATTTTTTCAATACCTTAGCATCTGATGCGCAATCCGATTATAGACGCAGCAGATGATCATCTGACCCCCCAGGAAAAACAGGTTGAAAAGGCCTTACGTCCGAAGGGGTTGACAGAGTTTGCGGGGCAGGAAGACATTGTTGAAAATCTCTTTGTGTTTATCCAGGCAGCAAAGCAGCGTGGCGAAGCACTCGACCATGTTTTATTGCATGGCCCTCCGGGATTAGGCAAGACCACACTTTCTCATATTATAGCGACCGAACTCGGCGCCAATCTTCGCATGACTTCGGGGCCTGTCATCGAAAAACCCGGAGACCTGGCTGGCTTACTGACTAATCTTCAGGAAGGGGATGTGCTTTTTATCGATGAGATCCACCGGCTCAATACAGTCGTTGAAGAATACCTGTATTCGGCCATGGAAGATTATCGCATTGATATCATGATCGACAGCGGACCCAGTGCACGATCAGTGCAGATCAGTTTACAACCCTTTACACTCGTTGGAGCTACCACAAGACTGGGGTTGATCTCATCGCCTATGCGTGCGCGTTTCGGCATCAATTTCCATCTGGATTACTATGATGTCCCGACACTTGAAAAAATTATTTCCAGATCGGCGACAATCCTGGATGTCCCGATCACAGATAAAGGAAGGCTTGAAATAGCATTACGGTCCAGAGGCACGCCACGTATTTCAAATGCATTGCTGCGCAGGGTCAGAGATTTCGCACAGATCAAAGGTTCGGGTACGATTGACGAAGAGATAGCGATCCATGGTCTCAATGCATTACGGGTGGATCAGTATGGCCTGGATGAAATGGATAACCGTATTCTCTCCACCATAATTCATAAGTTTGGCGGAGGGCCGGTGGGTATCACAACCATTGCCACGGCAGTTGGCGAAGATCCCGGGACGATTGAAGAAGTGTATGAACCATTTCTGGTGATGCAGGGATTCATTCAACGTACTCCACGCGGTCGGGAAGCCACATCTAAAGCGTTCCAGCATCTTGGCGTACCCTATAAACCAGTTCAACGTGATTTGTTTTCCTAAGCGCATATGATGGAAGAAAGACCTTTGAAATCGAAGCAGTCAGAACGCGGGAAAGAAACACTTTTCAGGGTTACCTATAATCATCAGAGTAAGCTCGTCCAGATCGCGGACTATAAGGCCAACATGATTATTACAGTAAGTGCGATGGTGATATCGGCTATCGTAGCTGTTGTCGGATATAGCACGATCTCGGGGGCAATCGGAAACTATGGTACAAAATTTATCATCCCGATAGCAATCATTATGGTGTCCTCCCTGGTAGCACTCGTTTTTGCGATCCAGGCCGCCCGGCCTAAATTGATCAAAGCTCATAAGCCTGGCACTTCAGGACACAAGACAAGCTTGCTTTTTTTCGGAGTTATCGCGAGTTATTCACAAACAGAATATCTGGCCAAAATGAAAGACCTGCTCGCGGCGGGAGATGAAATGTATGAGCATATGACGATCGATATCTATTATCAGGGATTGATCCTCAAGCGTAAGTACAATTTGCTAGTCTTCGCCTACCAGATCCTCATGTGGGGATTTGTAGTGAGCGTGCTGATTTTTCTTTGCCTGTTGTTCTATGGCCTTTGAGTGAAATGGACATCAGGGCATTTCTTTTCCGGACGGAGGCATTGAGTTTTTTTCAAGGACAGCCTTTCGTTTTCTGTTGGCGTTATTGAAAAGGTCCCAACTGATATTCAATTTTCCGTCGCTGCCTGTTTTAGCCCTTAACCTGATATTCATTCCTGGTCTGCCGGTATTTTCCATGTTTTCATTCTCCGCCTTTGAAAGGTTACTGACCGGAACCTGAATGCTCATGTCTGTGCCCTTTTTGGTGTCATATATTCCTTCCACAAACAGCACCGCCACATTCGATCGTATTTCCATTTTAGGAATGTAAAACGCAGACCCGTTCACCGAAAACCGGTTTTGTAATTCGGCAAACGTAATGTGGGAAAAGTCTCGATTCTTTAAGGCAGTAGCCGTAATTTTTACAAGCGGTTCGAAGTTAATCAGTTCTCCTTTCTTTACTGAAAAGTCGATTTTACCCTTCATACTATTTTCCTTGATTTCCGCCTTATCGGTCAATATAAGAGAGAGCGATGCTTTGGCGGAGAGTTGTCCCTTCATATTGCTGGCGGTAATAGCATCCTGCCCGAAATTATCAAAAGCTTTGAAGAGAACAGGGATGTCAACCCGTGTTATAGTGGATTTCAGTTTAAGCAGATTCGCCTGATAGGCATTGGTTAATGCACCTTCAACGGTCACTGTGCCACCTGCATGATTAAGTCTGGTCCGCTGAATCATTAATTGGTTACCAGCTACAAGAATAGAACCTGAAACGCCGGAAGCCGTAAATTTTTTATAAATCAAATTGTCCGCTTTCATGGTGAGTTTAACCGTTCCATCGCGCAACATCCTGTCAATATTCTCAGACACATATAAGATCCGGTTTTTTGAGCCTGACTTTTTGGGTTGTACTTTATCTGACTCACCAACAAAGGAGATAAAATCTCCCAGATGCAATAGGGGTGTGGAGATGGTCCAGTCCATGGTCAGTTGCTCTGGATTCAGGTTCAACAAGGCCAACAGGTTAAGGATTTGTCCTTTGATGGTCAGTTGTGTACTGCCAGTGGTAGCAAGAAGTTGATCAAGCAGCAAGTCCTGATTGCTAAAAGTGATTTCACCGCTGCATTCTTTAAAATATAAGTTTCTCGGAATGTATTTCACTTCAGCTTTATGAAGGAAAAATTTTCCGTTCAATGCAGGTAGTATGGTGTCTTTGTCGGTTATAGCCCCTTGATATGTAATATCCATTTTGCCGGTCCCCGTCAGGAATTGCAGGGTCGAACTCTCACCAATGGGATTGAGTTTGTCGAGGTCAAATGAAGACTGAAGGTCGCAAACTAAAAAAGGATGGATCAGGTTAGTAATATCCACCTGGCAGGAAGTCAGGGTGATTTCATTCCAGTCGGCACGTATGCCAGTAAAGCTAAATTTCGAATTTGCATCACCAGGTAAAGATTGACAATCCACCTGGTTAAAATAGCAGCCTGTATAACTACATTTTTCCAATAGTCCGATCGGCGTTTGCATGGAGGACTCTCTTACGATAAGCCGGGTTGCAATAGCAGGCACTACTTTGCGCGCCATTTGTCCCGCAACGGTGGCTTCAACATCAAATGGCTGCGAAAGGCTTATGGAGTCAAAATTTTGCTGTATCGAAGCTGTGAGCAGACTCACGGCATCATGATACAAAATCTGTTGTGTGTGTATGCCCAGCGCATAGGTCATGGTGTCCGCATCAAAATAGATGGCACCATGAAGCGCGAACGGATGTTTTTGAATATTCAGGTGGACATCGGTTAGTTCCATTTTTTGATTCGGAAAGTAGGTGAGAAGGAGGTGGCCTTTCAGCGTTTTTCCCTTAAGGTAACTTCCCTTCTCCAGGTTGAAGCCTATGCCATGTACCAACGACCTGATGGATATATCCAATAAAAGGATTGTGTCTTGTTTGGTAACTCTGCCATAGAGATATTCAACATCAATATCATGCCTTGCGTTTAATAATTCATTTTCCATAATAAGCCTTGTGCGTCGGATAGAAATTACGGGCGTTGAAAAATCGTCTTTTTGCGTATCAACATGCTCAACAAGGTTGAGATTCCGGTAGCCACAGGCATCTGTGTATAAATGTAGATGGCCGTCTTCTATGCTCATTTTTCTTACTTCGGGTTTTCCCTGGAGCAAACTGGACCAGCTAAAAAAGAGATATATATTCTTTGCTTTAAGAAAATCATGTTTGTGTTGATCCCACAGAGAATCTCGGATAGTCAGTTCATGCAGGTTTACGGCGATATCCGGAAAGGCTTTAAAGAATGCCGGTGTGATGGAGCCAAGGGTCACTTTCCCATTTATCCGTGAATTGATCTGCGTTATCGCCATCTCACGGATGAAGGTCTGATTGTTGGATATCAGAATGTGCACTGTCATCAGAAATAGTAGGAAGAGGGAAAGAATTCCCCCAAGAAGCAATAACAGATTTCGCTTTGATTTATTCAACCCTGCATAGATTTAGCATCGTAAGGTGAGCAATGTTCACCATTTGATGTAGCTGGAGAGAAGGTAGTGATAAAAACACAATTAGTTATGTAATGTTTAGAAGGAAGTGCAGATCAAATGAGGTTATTATTTTTCATTGAAGCCCCATGCTCTATCAGCTCCTGCCATCCTTAAGGGGCGGGATCTCCGCTGCGCTTCGAATTGCTCCTTGCTCTCCCGCTACCCTTACGGGGCGGGATCTCCGCTGCGCTTCGACTTGCTTCTTGCTCCTTGCTACCTGATTAAGGTCACATCCCCAAACTTCAAGATCGGTCGGTCATCAATATACCTGGCGACAAGTTTATACACATATACACCGGGATTCAGCGGTTTTCCTCGCATCGTACCATCCCAGGCAAAGGCCGGATCTTCAGGCTGAAAATTGAATTCCTGGAATACTAAAGTCCCCCAACGGTCGTAGAGGGTAAGTTCTTCGATTTCTTTGATTCCAGAAGCGGAAGAGATACTGAAGTAATCATTGACTTGATCTCCATTTGGGGAAAAGACATTCGGGATATACAAGTTTCGATCGATGAACACATCAACACGAATGTCATCAGCATGTTCACATCCGTTTTCATCAATTACGATGACCTCGTAGATTGTTGTAGAAGAAGGTTCAATGGTTCTCAATATACAATTGTCACACTCCGTATCAGACCAATTAACTTGTATGGTCCCATAGGGTTGACCGACAATTTCAACAACAAAGGTATAGGGTTGTCCAAAGGCAACAATTGTATCAGGCCCAAGATCCACATACCAATCCTGCGGTTCTTCAATGATAAATTGTTCCTGCCGTGTGCATCCATTCTGATCCATGATGGCTAGGCCATGAGCACCATCGGTGAGTCCAGTATATAAAAGTACATTTTGAAATGATCCCTGATCAAGAGAGGTTGTCCAGGGGAGAACACCTCCCGTGATTCCAGAGATCGTTACACTTCCATGATGTTGCCCGAAACAATTTATATCATCTGTCGTGATAATGTATTGCATGGGTTCAGGCTCAATCAATGTGACTGAAGATGAAGATGTGCAACCATGGCTGTCTGTGACGGTTACCGAATAGGTGCCTGGGCTAAGTTGATTGATCTGTGCTGTAGTGGATCCTTCTGACCAATTGTATAGATGTGGGGGTGTGCCGATACCAATTAAGGAAGCGACTACGAATCCGGAAGCATCTCCCGCGCAAGGCATGTTATAGCCAAACATATCTGTCTGCGTGGTTGCTGAAACGGAGAGTGGTTCAATGTTTCGTATCTGAATGGTATCTAAAAGAGTTAGACCATTTGCAGACGTAGTTTCAAAATAATATACGCCCGGAGTTTCGAGTTCAATCGCGATGGTGCCAGGGCTTATATTTATAATGTCCATCCCATTCAATGCAAGTGAAGCATGGCGCCATTGGACTGAAAATGGAGAAAGCCCTGTTGTAGCAGTGACAGTAACAATACCAGTATCTCCAAAGCAAAGGGGTTGAACAATTATAATGGATGAAGCTATGGAGCAGAGGTCTGGTGAGTCAAGTGTGGTGGCAATAGTCACCAGGCTATCGCAGCCATATAAGTTTGTATAGTGTTGCATGACAACACCAGTGTCTTGCGGCTCGCAACTAGAAGCAGTCAGGTATGTTGTATCCGAAGGCAGTAGAGCAGTGTATGCAGAAATAACACTGTCACAACCATACTGGTTTGTCAGATTCGTGATCACGTATTCTGAATCTGCAGGTGAGCATGTATTAAAAAATAAATACGTTGTATCTGATCCTCCGTAGAGGGTTTGAACAATCACCAGACTGTCACAGCCCATACTATTGATCAGCAAAGAAGAGGTGGTGCCGGTATCACTCATAAAGCAGGAGTAGTCCGCAATATGGGTTGTATCTGATAGCAGAAAGGAAACGGTTGTGATGACGAGACTATCACAACCCACTGCGTTGGTAAAGGTTTGCTGAGTGATACCAACGCCGATGGGATCACAAGTGCTGAGGAAAAGCGCTGTAGTGTCCGTGCGCAGCAAAGCTGTACTTGTTACGACCAGGCTATCGCATCCAAACTGGTTGGAAAGCAACTGGATTATCTTGCCTGTATCTGATGGCAAACAAGAAGATAAAAAAAACAGTGTAGTGTCGGTGGGCAACAATGCGATCTCTGTGATGACGGTGCTATCACAATTACCCAGGTTGATCGTGATGATAAATGTGGTTGTGTCTATCGGGTTGCATGATCCAAGCATGATCCAGGTTGTATCAGAAGGGGAAATAACCACGTCTGTGATTACAATGCTATCACAGCCGGAAGTAGTCAGATAAGAGTCTGTATAAATACCTCCTTGAGTCTGATAGGCACCTTCGAGATAGATAGAGTCACCTGGACATAAATAGCTGGTGATTAAATATTCAAGAACGGTAGCTTCTGAAATCTCAACTTCTACAATACTATCGCAACCGTTCACTGAAGTAAAGGTCTCCATCCCTGAAAACAAACCGTTACCATACGTGGTGCCATTAATGTCGACCGTAGAGCCTGCACAGATGATCGTGTCCATGAGTGTCAGATAAGCTGGCCATAAATTGACGATGGTGCAATTATCTGTTGTCCCGCAAGCATTCGTGACTTCAAGACAGATTTCAGCTTCTCCTGGGAGAGCCCATTCAACTTCTATTTCATTCGTTCCATCACCACTGATGATATTTAATTCTGCGGGCACGATCCATTCATACGTATCATTCGGATCTAATTCTGGTGTATAAAACGTAGCTGTTTCTCCGGGACACAAAGAGGTAGGACCGGAGATGAGTGGAAATGCGGGGAAGGTACCCACCGTCACTTCAAAACATCCCTCGTTCATATCACACCTTGTTTCTATCTCCAGGCAGATTTCGCCATCCTGTGCATCTTCCCAAAGGATGATCACTTCAGGGGTGCCCTGACCACTCAGGATTACAGCCCCGGAAGGAATAGACCACTGATAGGAGTTGATCGGAGGATCCGAAGGAAATGAGGCGAAATATGTTCCTGTTTCTCCTTCGCACAAATAGGCTGGCCCCTCAATTGCAGGTTCAGGTGCTTCCTCTTCATAGATGGTGATCTCTACTTCATCCTCCACCATACATAAGGCTACCATGGAAATATCATCAAGGGCGAAATCATTACCGCCGAGTGCGGTATTGAGATTAAGTATACAGATCTCAGCAGTGGTACTGGAACCTGAATTCCATGTAGCATTGAATGGAATCCAGTTGCACGGCGTAGGATCTGCATTGATGATCTGACCTATCGGACTATCATTGATAGAAAATTGTAATTCAGCAGGTGAAGCTGGATTCATAGAAGCCACCCAAGCAGAGATATTATACCATGAGTCTTCATTGATCGTGATGGTCTGGCACCAGATATCAAGCAGATTGGCGGCGCCATTGATGACCATCATATTGCCATTACTTCCTGTGTGGTCACTGCAGGCGCTAAAACCCGCATGAACGAGGTTTGGATTGCTGATGACCGTATAAGTCCCCTCAGGGTTCATTTCGTTCTGGATGACCGGTATATCTACCACATAGGTGTAATCTGAACTGAATCCTATATTCCCTCCGGAGAAATCTCCATTGACTACCAGGTTGGCGTTATCCGGATCGGCTCCATATGCGGTCAGTGTATATGTGATCGGTCCAGTCACATTGGCAGTGGGGTTCAAGATAAAGGGGTTACTCAATCCTGATGAGGGTGACCATTGGTAAAACACATGATTACCAATGATGGAACCTTGAAGAGTTAGTATACCTCCCGGATCACACACATTGGTATCCGGTCCGGCATCGACGATGAGGTCACAAGCGATTGCAGAAGGTAAGAAAGTTGAGTCAGGAGGAGGAAATAGGAGACCTTTCCATTGAGCACCCCAACAGATCAGTACAAAGAGTCCTGAAATCATCCAATTCAACATGAACTGTAAAGGTGGCCTTGAGGGTGTGGTTACTGCCGTCTAAGATAGGAATAAGTATTAATTGGACTCGGGTAAGTTGATGTGTTGATGGGTTGATGGGTTGCTAGGTTGACTTGTGCTGAACGAAGCCGAAGCATGGGTTGATAGGTTGATGGGTTGATAGGTTGATGTGTTGATGGGTTGATGGGTTGATAGGTTGATGGGTTGATGTGTTGATGTGTTGATGGGTTGATAGGTTGATGGGTTGATAGGTTGATAGGTTGATGTGTTGATGGGTTGACTTGTGCTGAACGAAGCCGAAGCATGGGTTGATGGGTTGATGGGTTGATGTGTTGCTAGGTTGACTTGTGCTGAACGAAGCCGAAGCATGTGTTGATGGGTTGATGGGTTGATAGGTTGATGTGTTGATGTGTTGATGTGTTGATAGGTTGATGTGTTGATGGGTTGATGGGTTGATGTGTTGATGGGTTGACTTGTGCTGAACGAAGCCGAAGCATGGGTTGATAGGTTGATGGGTTGATAGGTTGATGGGTTGATGGGTTGATGGGTTGATAGGTTGATGGGTTGATAGGTTGACTTGTGCTGAACGAAGCCGAAGCATGGGTTGATGGGTTGATGTGTTGATAGGTTGATGTGTTGATGGGTTGATGGGTTGCTATTGCGGTAGCAGGCTCCTCGCAGGGGACCAACATGGAGTTTGCTCCTCGCACGTGGCCGTTGCAGGAGTTTGCTCCTGCAACATACTGTGTGTTTCCTGCAATAATTTGTTGAGTGCCTTACATATAAGAGAGACTACAAACTTCAAACAGAATACAAACTGCTGACTGTTTAATCTTTACAGTTGACTATTTACATCTGCCTGTTGACTGTTTACAGTTGACTGTATGCAGTTGACTGTTGACTGTAAACAGTTGACTGTAAACAGCTGACTGTTTACTGTCGACTGCACATTAAGCTTGCGCTTTTGGTGTATTGAAATTCATTGGTGGAAAGGAGACATTCTGATCTGACTCCTCGATTTTGCCAAACTGGTTTTCAAACTTCTTGATGTTTTCGGCCAGGGCCTTCATAAGACGTTTGGCGTGTTGTGGGGTCAGGATGACGCGTGCTTTGACTTTAGCTTTTGGCACATTAGGCATCATTCGGATAAAATCCACGACAAATTCAGAGTGGGAGTGGGAGATAATGGCCAGATTGGCATAAATGCCTTCTGCGATTTCTTCCGGGAGTTCGATATTGAGTTGGTTGGGTTGATTCTTGTCTTCAGCCATGATAAGGGTTATCTGATGTTTAAGTAAACGAAGGTATTAACCATTTTCCGAAAGATAGGTTCAAAACACCTGTTGAGGTCCGGAAGCCCATTCCTACTAGCTTTTCTTGCCTTGAAAGGTGGGGAAAGTGAATAAAAAAGCCGGAGATCACTTCTGACCGCCGGCTCTTCGTTTTGTATTGATTACTATTTTATTTTCTTTCTGCTGCCTTTACCATTGGAGGTAATCCGCTGAGTTCTTCCTGGTATTCCCAGATTTCGCATTCCTGGGCAATGGTGATTGTCTGCCATTGGTCCCACATCGTTTCTACACTGCCCTTGCCAAAGATTTCATCATACTTTGCATTGAATCCATCATCCTTGCCCATCCAGGCATATTTGTCAAAGAAAGATACGATCGTGATGTCACGTCCGGCACTGGTGCTTGGGATTTCATTGAAATAGATTCCATAGGTCTCACCGGAAATTTTTTCTGTATACACCCTGGTAATCTTTTTCAGTATTTCCTTGGCTTCATCCATTTTGCCCCTTGCCACATCGACGTAGCGAACAAATAACTTATCTACGTTGAAGTCAATAGGGAATCTGGAAAGAGAGGGATCCAAGCTGATGTATTCTGCGTTGTTTTCTTCGCCAAGATACCTTGCCACATTGGCCTCCCAATCCGAATTATGGCTGTCATCAGATGGCCGTGTATCCAGTGCACTCCAGGGCCCAGGGCCCATCACCCATTTATACTTACCGGAATCATGCCCGGACTGTACAGTATACACCCGGACACCATTCGGGCCTGAGGCATGGTATTTTTTGTTGTGAGCACCCATGGCATGCTCCACCTGAGCCGCATTATCGCGGTCTACCGAATGTGTGGCAATTTCGAAGATGAGTTCGGTTCCAGCCTGTGAGAAGGCGATGACCGGGCTAAGGAGAAACAAATAAATCAGTTTTTTCATATAACAAAAAGTTTTAATGTGAGAAGATGCGAGCTAACCCCATGTGGGGTGAATGGATCAAAATGTGTTCTGGTAATTGGCGGCAAAGTGTTCACTAATGTTGATCAGAGCTCGGGATCTCTTTGTTATATAAATGCAACCAATGGCAGAAAGGTAATAAAACCTTTTTAACACAGATAATTTTTTTTTTGAAGATCCGCACTGCATACATTTATTGAAGTGGCGCAAACTGGAATTTGCTGCCATCAAACAAGCCAAGGTCGCTGAGTTTCATAGAGGGGATGACCAATAGTGCCATAAAAGACAGAGTCATAAATGGAGCCGAAAGTGTAGAGCCAAGCCATTTTTTTGACATCAAATCTGCGGATCTATATAGCCTGCCGATGGTTTCTCCATCAGCTGAATCCGACATTAGCCCACCGACAGGTAATGGCACGCAAAGACTTTTAAAAGCCATATCGTCAAATTCAAAAGTGGACATCATCGGCGTATCCAGTTGGTCCGGGATACCCTGCATCCTTCCCATGACGCACAGCCCACCTCTTGCTTCAATGATCTGGTTGATACATGCTGACAGATCCTTGTCATTGGTGCCGACCGCTATGATATTGTGTGAATCATGCGCGACGCTAGAAGCAATAGCCCCGCTCTTCAATCCAAAACCTTTAATAAGCGCAACAGCAGGCGGGGCTTTTGTATACCGATTGATCACCACGAGTTTAAGGATGTCGCGTGTGGTGTCGCTTTCAAAAGGTCCTTCATCCATATTTGCTTCTTCTTGCTGGGTCACGATAGCACCATCAATTGCTACGATGATTTTTGCAGGCGCGGACCGGAGAATCAATTGAAGATCATATGCATATATCTTTTCTATACCAAATGAGTTGATCACCGGAATATCGACATCTGGCAAGTGGACTATTCCATTGTCATATACCTTGTGCCCATCAAGCCAGGTGCTCACCACCTTGAATGTGTCTAGGTCTTCGATCATAATCAAGTCTGCAGGATCGCCTGGTTGCAGAAGACCTAGATCTAGTCTGTAATGGTGAACAGGATTTACACACGCAATTTGCAATACGTCTATCAGGTTATATCCATGCGACAAAGATCGCATCACTAGTTGATTGATGTGACCATGCAAGAGGTCATCCGGATGTTTGTCGTCCGAACAAAACATTACATTTTCCGAATGGGTTTCTATCAGGGAATGTAGTGCGTTGTAATTTTTTGCCGCGCTGCCTTCACGAATGAGGATGCGCATGCCTGCATCTATTTTATCAATAGCTTCCTCCAGGCTTGTGCATTCATGATCTGTGGTGATTCCGGCAGTTGCATATTGGTGTGCTTCTTTTCCTTTTAACCCGGGTGCATGTCCATCGACAGGAAGCCCACGCTCTTGCGCCACCTTGATCTTGTCCATCACGAGTGGATCTCTCGCCAGGACAGCGGGATAGTTCATCATCTCGGACAGGTAACTGCATGAGCCTTCTTCAAACAACTGCCGGATGTCATCAGCCGTGATCTCAGCCCCGGCAGTTTCGAAAGTTGTGGCGGGCACACAAGAAGGTGCCCCGAAGAAAAACTTAAATCCTGATTTACGTCCAAGGTCTGCCATATATCTGACCCCCTCTATACCACAGACATTGGCGATCTCGTGCGGGTCAGAAACTGTTGCTACTGTACCATATCTGACCGCCAGACGTGCGAAAGCAGGTGGAGTTAGCATCGAACTCTCAATATGGATATGCGCATCGACAAAGCCAGGCATGAGGTAGGGAGTATTTTCCTTCACCGGACCAGTCATTTCCACTTTGTAAATAAAGCCGTCTTTTACCTGGACCGACCCAAAACCTAATTTCCTGTCGATCAGGTCAATAATATTAGCTTCCAGGGTAAAATTTTTTAACTCCATCATCGTTCAAAAGTAGTGAAGATCAATGGGGCCACGCAAGGTGTGTTTGATATTGCCCAAATTGTTAGATTTGCAAGTTGAAGAATTTATTAGCTTATGAAGCTTATTAGCTTATAAATAAATAAATTAAATCGTTAATATTAGAACTGGAAGCCAGAGCCCATAACCTCATAAGCCTATAACCACTTAAGCCTATAAGCCCATAACCTCATAAGCGTATAAGCCCATAACCTCATAAGCGTATAACCCTATATCCCTCACAACTATGAAATCACTAAACCACATAGAAGACGCCTTCGATACCAAGAGACATTTCCTGGAGAAATCGGCTTTCGGCGTATGCCAGCAGGTAGGGGAGTGGATGCGGATCAATCCAGCCACGATCAGGTTGTATTTTATTTACCTATCCTTTATCACATTCGGCTCTCCGTTTGTGATCTATTTGTTCATGGCCTTCTGGCTGAATATCAAGAAGTATACCAGTACGCCGGGAGCGAATAGGTTTTTAAGCGAGTAGCGTATCGCGAGACGTGAATCGTGAAGCTTGAGGTTTTGCCCTCTGTCTTCCCCCCCGCCGCAAATGCTTTACATTTGGCGGGATCTTTGCTTTGCTGCGATCTGAAATCCTAACTCTTAAAGGCGTAGGACACAATATTCGCTCCCATCTGCAGAGCTTTTGATCTTACATCCGGTGGATCCTTATGCACTTCAGGGTCTTCCCATCCATCACCAAGGTCACATTCGTAGGTGTAAAAAACAACAAGTCTTCCTTCATAGATCAGCCCATATCCCTGTGGTGCTTTGCCATCGTGCTCATGAATTTTTGGAAGACCATTTGGAAATTTAAATTTCTGGTGATAGATCTCATGCTCGAATGGGAGTTCTACTAATGTTAACTCCGGAAAAACTTGCTTGAGAGCAACCCGTATGTATGGATCCATTCCATAATTGTCATCCGCATGCAGAAAGCCTCCTCCTATCAGGTAATTGCGGAGATTCTCAGCCTCCGCAGGGGAGAAAACCACATTACCGTGACCAGTCATATGCACAAAGGAATAATTGAACAGATCTGCACTGCCGACTTCTACAGTTGCATAATCAGGATTGATATCGGTACCAAGTGATGTGTTGCAGAATGCTGCGAGATTGGTCAATGATGTAGGGTTGGCATACCAGTCACCTCCGCCATTATATTTCAACAAAGCAAAACGAAGGGATGGCTCCTCAAGTTTGAAAGGCACGGTAAACAACAGAAGGATCCCTAGAAAAGATTGTATCATGATTGTAATTTCAACTCGTTAAGTAGGTGAATTGCACCGCAAGCCGCTACAGCCGCCGTTTCTACACGCAAACGATAAGGGCCGATCGTCACCATTTTACCTCCGCGCATTGACATTTGTTCAGTTTCCTCTTTCGAAAATCCGCCTTCAGGACCGATCAGCATAAGAACGTCATGAGGAGGTAAATAATTTTGAACTAATGGTGAAGATGAACTATCCAGATGACAACAGAAAACCTGGGCCTCAGGTTGTTCTTTTTTAAAATGGGTGATCATCATCGTTGGCGAAATGAGATCTTGAAGTTTAGGAAGGTGGGCTTTCCTGGATTGTTTGGCAGCGCTCAAAACGATTTTTTCCATCCTGTCCATTCGAAGATGGACGCGTTCGGAATGATCACAATCCAGAAAGCAGATTTCATCGACACCCAATTCGACAAGTTTCTCTACCGCAAATTCAGTGCGGTCTATATTTTTGGTCGGGGCAAAGGCCACTGTCAGTTTGTAAGCGCGAAGCGAAAGAAACTCAGAGGTGAGATCCTGTGTGAGTTGAATAAGGCCTTCATTTTTGGTGGCCACTTTGATCAAACCCTCCAAACAAAGGCTTAATCCATTGAAAAGCAGAATAACATCGCCTTCGCCCATGCGCAGGACATGATAACAATGGTGCCACTCATCCCCGGTGAGGGAAACGGTAGCTCCAGCCTCCTCCAGCCCGGGAAGGAAGTACCATGGAAGGGAATTAACGCCCATAAATGCCTAATTTCGCCGCTCGGTTTTGGAACATAAAGGCCAAAACTATCGTTTTGAACAGCATCTTTACCTTGATTTCAAAAAATAATCTTACCTGATGGGTGTATTGACGATGATAGCTCAGTTGATTCTGAGCCTTTCGATATTAGTAGTGTTGCATGAACTTGGCCACTTTGCCCCCGCTAAGTGGTTCAAAACCAAGGTGGAAAAGTTTTATCTCTTCTTTGACGTCAAGTTTTCTCTCTTCAAAAAGAAGATTGGAGAAACGGAGTATGGAATCGGATGGCTTCCCCTTGGAGGTTATGTGAAAATTGCCGGAATGGTGGATGAGAGCATGGATGTCGAGCAGATGAAACTACCTCCTCAACCATGGGAATTCAGATCCAAGCCGGCTTGGCAGCGCCTGATCATCATGTTGGGCGGTGTGACAGTAAATTTTATCCTTGGTTTCCTGATTTTTGGCTTGATGCTTTGGGGGTATGGAAAGGAATATGTTCAAAACGATAAGCTTGAATATGGCATTTATGTTGATTCCCTAGGCACAGAACTTGGATTGAAGGATGGTGATAAAATCATCTCTGTAGGTGGAAAGAAAATTGAAGAGTTTACACCATCCATGTTGCGAAAGGAGATTGTGCTAAACAATGCTAAACAAATCATTGTCACACGCGATAATCATGAGGTTAAGGTGACTGTTGAACCGGAATTTGTACGGATACTTTCATCCAATGATTATAAGGAGTATGAAGTTATAGGCCCGAGGATTCCTTTTGTAGTTGAAAAGGTGACAGAGGGCAGTAATGCCGAAAAAGCAGGTTTGGTAAAGAATGACGAGGTCGTTTACGTCAACAATGTTCCAGCGCTTTTCCAGCATGAGGTAGTCAAGGCATTCCGAAAGGCTAAAGGAGAGACTATTCGACTCGGATATACAAGGGGAGGACAACCTTTCGAGGCACCTGTGCAAGTGGATGAAAAGGGCAAGATTGGTATTGCATTGAAAAGTGCTACAGAATTTGGCTGGACAGCTCGTGAAGAATATACTTTAGCCCGCGCTATCCCCGGCGGCATCACTGAAGGAGTAGCTTTTATGGGAGACTGGTTCAAAGGTATCGCTCAGTTGTTCAGGGGCAATGTCAAGGCGAAGGATAGCTTGGGTGGATTTATCACCATCACTAAGTTGTTTTCCACCTCCTGGGATTGGGAATCCTTCTGGAGGATTACAGGCATACTTTCTTTCATTCTCGCCATTATGAACCTGCTACCGATTCCTGCTTTGGATGGGGGTCATGTGATGTTTCTCCTGTATGAGGTGATTACAGGGCGCAAGCCGAGTGATAAGTTTATGGAATATGCTACTTACGTTGGTTTTGCTATGGTTCTTGGTTTGTTGATCCTGGCTAATGGGTTGGATATCATGCGGCTGTTTGGCAAGTAGGAAATAGGAGCTAGGAAATAGGAGCTAGGAAATAGGGGTCAGGAAATAGGAGTCAGGAAATAGGAGCTAGGAAATAGGAGCTAGGAAATAGGAGCCAGGAAATAGGAGTCAGGAAATAGGAGTCAGGAAATAGGAGCTAGGAAATAGGAGTCAGGAAATAGGAAATAGGAAAATGTAAAAAAGCTTACATTTGCAGTCCTCCAAAAGTGAAGGAAAAACATCGAATTGCCAGAGTGGCGGAATTGGTAGACGCACTGGACTCAAAATCCAGCGTTCGCAAGGATGTGCGGGTTCGAGTCCCGCCTCTGGTACTGCAGGTAGCAGCTCGGGACGAGAAGTTTATCCCGCCATTTTAGGAATGTCTGAAAGACATGCCTAAAATGCGGCGGGAAGTCCCGCCTCTGGTACTGCAGGTAGCAGCTCGGGACGAGAAGTTTATCCCGCCATTTTAGGAATGTCTGAAAGACA
>ENA-ORBV01000196-ORBV01000196.1-microbial-mat-metagenome-genome-assembly--contig:-NODE-196-length-132242-cov-10.490523_pt1 | contig 132242 bp, 117 predicted proteins | sample MGYA00237777_ERZ505514 | MGnify/ENA primary metagenome ERZ505514 (study PRJEB26160, sample SAMN06269048) | microbial mat metagenome | isolation source: Oligotrophic lake microbial mat | place...
TTTTCAAGCAGAAGACGGCATACGAGATTCGCCTTAGTCTCGTGGGCTCGGAGATGTGTATAAGAGACAGCCCGTCAGCAGCACGCTGGTCGGCGGTGTCTTGACGATTGCTCCCGCAGCAGTGCTGGGCGGAGTCGATCTTGTTTGCACGTTTACCAATACGCGCAAGAGCGCCCAGGTCAGCTTCGTAAAATCGTGGATCAACGGCCAGGTTGGTAACCAGGTGACGCTCAGTTCGACGGGTGGCACCAACAACCCAAGTCTTGTCGCCATTGCGGCTACGACCAACGAGGTCGACTCTGGATTATTCGTGACCGTGTACGCGGGCGAAACGCTGACGCTGGCGGAGACGTTCAACGTCGGTAGCGCGGCGAACTACACGACCGGGCTCGCATGTACCGGCGCCAGCGATGGCGCGCCGTCGAACGGTCTCTCGATCGCGGCGGCCGACAACGGTGCCAACATCGTGTGCACCTACACAAACACCGGCCTGGCAGCGGTTCACGCCTCCAAGACGGCTGGTACGGTCACTGGCCCGAACGCGGCCGGCGTGTACCAGGTGTCGTACTCGGTGACCGTGACGAACGGTGGAATCGCGCCGACAACGTACGGGCCATTGGTCGACACGGCCGGCTTCGATCCGAACTTGATCATCAGTGGTGCCAACTGGACGACTTCAGGGCCGGGTGCACCCGCGGGTGGTTCGGCCAGCGGCGGCGGTCCCTTCACTCTCGCCGCAGCGGGCGCTGCCATCGGAAACAACGTAACTCACACCCTTTCGGTGTCGATCTCGTTCACGTTTGCCACGTACACCGCGGCATCGGCTTGCGCAGGTCCGGGCACTGGTCTCTACAACTCGATCAATCTGGCCTCGGGAGACGCGACGCCGAATGACAACTCAGCGTGTGTTCCACCGCCGTCGCCGCCGAGCCCGTCGATTGATCTGGTGAAGTCGGCGTTGCCGGTGTCGGTGTCGGCTGCAGACCAGGTTGTTGCTTACAGCTTCTTGGTGACGAACACTGGCAACGTGACGTTGACTGCCGTTGCGGTGACCGATCCGTTGCCGGATTTGTCGGCGGTGTCGTGTCCTGGAACCGTTTTGGTTCCTGCCAGCACGATGACCTGTACGGCCACGTACACGGTGAAGCAGGCCGATGTGAATGCTGGTTCGATCGTGAACACCGCGACCGCTACCGGCACACCGCCGGTTGGCGCGCCAGTGACTGACACTGGTTCGGCGACCGTGACGGTCGCGTCTTCGCCGTCGATCAATGTGGTGAAGTCGGCGTTGCCTACTTCGGTGTCGGCTGCAGGCCAAGTTGTTGCTTACAGCTTCTTGGTGACGAACACTGGCAACGTGACGTTGACCGCTGTTGTCGTGTCCGATCCTTTGCCCGACTTGTCGGCGGTGTCGTGTCCTGGAACCGTTTTGGTTCCTGCCAGCACGATGACCTGTACCGCGACGTACACGGTGAAGCAGGCCGATGTGGATGCTGGTTCGATCGCGAATACCGCGACCGCGACCGGCACACCACCGGTTGGCGCGCCAGCGACCGACACTGGGTCCGCGATGGTGACTGCGGTGAAGGGTGCTGCGGTTTCGATCTCGAAGTCGACCACTGCAACCGATTACACCTCTGTTGGTCAGCAGATCCCATTCACGATCACTGCGCTGAACACCGGCAACGTGACGTTGACAAATGTGGTCATCACCGACCCGAATGCGGTGATGGGTGCCTGTACGCCGACTGCGCCAGCGACGTTGGCACCGGGCCAGTCAATCAGTTGCGCTGCGACGCACGCGGTGACGGCCGCAGATATGACTGCTCGCTCGATCAGTAACACGGCGTTCGTCGCGGCTGATTCGGGAGTGGCCGACGTTTCTGCTAGCTCCAACGTTGTGTTGGTGCCGGGGTCGATGCCACCGCAGATTCCGCGGACCGGGTCCAGCCCCAACGAGCCGTTGAAGCTCGTTGGCTTGCTGTTAATTTCTGGATTCTTGCTCCTGATCATCGCCAAACGCCGTCGGCAGGCCTATCTCGAATTGCCTCCGCTGCGATGAGGAGCTCTTGCCGGTACTTCTTAGTGATGGTCGGGGCGTTGTCGCTGGCGGCTTGTTCCGACGAATCGAATACGAGTGATCCAGTGGGTGCCGACACGGTGGTCTCTACTCCGACGACGGCGGCCGACATCCTCGACACAATTCATGCGCCGGCAACCGGTGATTTTGTCGGGGCGTTGGTCGATATCACGAATGACACGTGCGAAAGGGTGAGCGAAGGCTGGCATGTGACAGGAGAAGCCACCAATCCAACCGCCGCTGCAGTCGACTACCGCGTCTACATCAGTCTGATCAACGGGGCAACAACAACGCGGGCGCTCGTCGAAACGGAAATCCTGTCGGTGGCTCCCGGAGCGGTTGGTGCATTCGACACCGTCATCGCGATGCCCGAAGAAAACCTGCGCTGCGTGCTCCGCGTCGAGCGGCGAGCTCCGGGAACCTGAACGCCCCGTGGCCCTCTAGGGAAGAAAAACGGAAAGTTTCTAAACAATTTCTTGAATGTTGCCCATTCGTGCCGATGAACACCTGACCGTCCGTGTGGACGGTGCTCGGAAGTCCTTAAGAACGGCGGCAGACCATGGCCACAACACAGATCTCGGTGGAGCCCGGTTCGCTTCGCTTGCCGCGCCGTCAGCGCCGCTTCGTCGCTGCCCTGGCAGGGTTGCTGCTCATCACTACCGTCGTCGTCGCATCGCCCGTCTCGGTGCCGGTCGCGTCGGCCGCTGGCACCATCAGCCTGCTCGACAAGAATGTCGCCCCGACGACGACGCTCGCCGCGCCGGCCCTGCCGGGAGCCACATTGACCTACTCCATCAGCTACGACTGTTCGGGCATCACTGTTGGCGACAACTGCGCCGGCTCCATCATCAGCGACACGTTGCCCACCTTCATCGACATCTATGGCAACACCAACCAGTTGGAGTTCGTCAGCGCCAGCAGCCTCGTCCCGAACGACTGGGTCTTCCAAGGCCTCAGCGGTTCGGTACCCAACCAGCAGGTCACATGGAGTGCCGCGCCTGCCGCCAATTGCGAGCCGGTGAGCCCCCCGAACAACGGATTGTGTGCTGGCGACAGCGGTGCCGTGGTGCTGCAGTTGCGCGTGCCGTACGGCGTGGTGCCGTTCACGCCGACATCGCAGACCGTGACCAACATCGCCAGTGTGTCGCTGGCAGGTCAACTCGACGACCAGTCCACCACGGCGACGTCCTACATCAACGCACTCGCAGCGGGTTCGGCAATCAGCAAGAATGGTCCCTCCACGGCGCTGCTCAACGCCGCCGGAACTGACAACCTCACGTACACCGTGAAGATCTGCCCGCAGACCAACCGTCCGCTATGGGCTGCGTACACCGTCACCGACACCCTGCCGGTCGGGGCAACGCCGGTGCAGCCTTTGCCGTTCGGTGGGCAGTACTCCGCCGGCACAGCGAGCACGGAGGACCCGCCGGTGCCACCTGCCACCGAGCCCACCTTGGTGCCGGGCACGGGCGGGACGATTGTCTGGAACATCGACGAGCAGAACCTGCCCCCGCGCGACGCGCAAGGCTGCCTCAACATTGCGTTCCAAGTGCACTTCGTCAACAAGTTTGCCCCCCAGGGCGATCTGTCGAACGTGGTGGGTGCGACGAAGACCAACAGCGTGTCGGCAGTTGGTATCGACGATGTGAACGGTCAACATCCAATCGGGCCGGCCACAACGACGCTGACGCTCAATGGCCCTGTCACCCGTTTCTCTCCGTCGAAGAACACCGGTGGCAACTATTACGTCGACAACGCCGCACCAGACAACGTGGTCACCTACACGCTGGGGGCATCCAACACCAGCGATGCGGAAGCGACGGCCTTCTCGACGGCGACGTTGAGCGATGGTGCCTTCCCGACCGGCTTCGCGCTCGATCAGATCGATACCGGCACCTGGACTGGCGCGGTCGCCACTGTCACCGCGTCGATTGAGACGTCCCCCGACGGTACGACCTGGACACAGGTCGCCACCGCCCCTAACACGACCGTCACCAACGGCCTCGCCGGTGTGAGGTACGTGCGCTGGGTGTTCACCACTGTCTCGCCCTCCACGCCGGCGATCGGAAGCGGCTGGTCGGCCTCTGGTCAGCACCTCATCGGCACGGTCTCGGGCCAGCCAACACTCACACTCACCAACTGCGCGGCTCTCTCAGCCGTGCAGGCCGGTGTACAGCAGAACCGCGGGTCGGCGTGCGCGAGCGTGCTGCTGGAGACGCCGCAGCCGCATCCGTCGATCAGCAAGTCTGCGCCCGGCACGCTCGAGCCTGGTGGCACCATTACCTACACGCTCACGGCAGCGAACAACATTGATGCCACGAGCGTGCTCGTCGATCCGCAGATCACCGACTGCGTGCCCGACAGTGCTCATCTGGTCGTCAGCAACCTACGCGCCGGTGGCGTGGCGTTGCCCGCCAACGGCTGGACGATCGAGACCGGGCCAACGCCGAGCAGCTGCACCCCGACAGCCCCCAACGCTGCCAACTCGGGCACGCTCATTCAATTGCAGTACACCGGCACGCTCAACCCTGGCGAGTCGGCTCCAGTCGTCACCTATGACGTCACTGCCGACTCCTTCCACTTCCCGACGATCAACGACACCCCGACCCTGCCCGGGTACTACACGAACACCGCGAACCTCACCGAAGCCGATGGGTCGGTCTTCGGTCACTGTGTGCAGGCCGGTTGTCGCGCAGCCCGCACCGTGTTGGTGCCCGTCACGGCCACACTGCAATCGGTGAAGTTGGTGCGTGGCGCGCTCGACATCGATTTCAACAAGGCCGGTACCACCACGCCAGGTGGCCAGATCACCTGGAAGGTGTCGGTACAGAACATCGGCAACGTTGAGGTGCAGAACACCCAGTTCGTCGACATCTTCCCCTACATCGGCGACACCGGTGTGCGCGTGACGACCAAGCGCGGCTCCGAGTTTGCTCCCTTTCTCACCTCGCCGATCACCGCGCCCGTCGGATGGACAGCGGAGTATTCGACGGCAACGAACCCATGCCGTCCCGAGGTGCTCGGCCCGAACAGTTCGTGCACCGCGCCAGCATGGACGACCACCCCGAACCTGGCCAGCCTGCCGTCGTACAAGTCGATCCGGCTCACTTATTCAGGCCGCATTGCGATCGGCGCCTCGCTCGAGTTTGAGTACGACATGGTCGCGCCGGTCTTCGACCCCACCTACGACACACCCAACCTGACGGCCAGCCCTTATGACCAGCTGCAATCGTGCACGATTCCCGAGAGCAGCCCGGCCTACCCCGGCGGCGACCCGGGCAACACCACGCTGGTCGGTAGCCGTACCGAGGTGGCGGCATGGGTCGACAACGGTGCTGGCGGGGGAATTGCCGGCGATGGCATCCAACAAGCCGGCGAGGGTGGGCCTACCTGCCCGCGTGCATCAAACAGCTTCGCGTACGGCGTCAGCATCCCTGCGGACCAACTCAACGGCGTACCCGACCCCGGTCGCCTCGGCGCCGAGCCGCCGAAGGTCGATCTGCACGTGGCCGCGGTGTCGCCGCTCAACGTCATCGGCAACCGGGTGTGGGAGGACTCCAACAACAACGGCATTCAGGACCTGGGCGAACCGGGCATCGCCGCAGTGCGAGTGGGCCTGTACCAGAGCAACACCCTCATCGACACCACGTTCACCGACGCCAACGGCAACTACCTGTTCGAGAATTTGCTCGACGGCGACTATGTCCTGCGCTTCTATATGCCCGACACCCGTGGCTACATTTCGCCACGCGACCAGACCGGTTTCCAGCCCGACCAATTGGCCACGATCGATAACACCGACAACGATTCCGACATCCCGCGCACTCCGACTGGCACCGATGGCATCGGGAATTACTACGACACCGTTGCGGTCACGCTGGGCAACGACCCCGGCCCGCAGTCCGAGTCCGACCCCACCTGGGACGCTGGCATCTGGATTCCGCGTCCGAGCATCTCGCTGAAGAAGTACGTCAACGGCAACGACGCGCAGACGGCCCCCGGCCCGAACATCCCCAAGGGGCAGTCGGTCACTTGGACCTACAACATGACCAACAACGGCAACTCGTACCTCAAGAACATTTCGCTCACCGACCTGGTCACCACCAGCGGCCAACCGAACCCCGTCCCCGTGTGTGATTGGGCCAACTCCAGCGACGCGCTGACTCCGGCGAATGTGCTGTCGCGTGGCGAGACCGTGGCGTGCACCGCGTCCGGAGTGGCCATCACCGGCCAGTACGCCAACACCGCGACGGTCACCGGTGTGCCGGCGCTTGACGACGGCACCACGACTATCACCGGCAAGACCGGCGTGCCGGCATCAGTCAGTGCCACCGACCCCGCCCGTTACTTCGGTGTGGAGTACGACCTCGCGCTCGTCAAGGTCGCCGACGTCGCGACCGTCGTCCAGGGCGGCACGGTGCAGTGGACGATCCGCGTTGTCAACCAAGGCAATGTCGCCTCTGGTGCCTACACCGTCACCGACACCTTGCCGTTCGGCGTCGCCTTCGGCAGTGCCACACCGAGCGTGACCAGCAGCGCTGGTCGCACCTACCACTGGACGATGCCTTCGCTCGCCGCGGGGGCCACTGCCGACATCGTGATCACGTCCACGATCTCCGACGTGCGGCAGCGACCATTCCGGAACTGGGCCGAGATCTCGGCCGACTCGTCGGGCACCTACAGCACCACCGACTTCGACTCGACACCGAACAGCAACACCGGTGACGACGCTGGCGTCGGCTCGGGCACAGGGCCCGACGACCAGGTCATCGACAACGTCAGCCTGGCGAGCATTCCCGACACCGTGCCCAACGACGAGGACGACAACGATTACGCGGAGGTCGTCGGCTCCATTCGTTATGACCTCGCGCTGGTGAAGACCGTCACGCCAACGCCCCTGATCGGCGCCGACGGCTTGGCGACCTGGACGATCACCGTCAAGAACCAGGGCGACGTCGATTCACGTGGCTACACCGTCACCGACAATGTGCCGGGCGGCCTACAGGTGCAGAGCACGACCCCGTCGGCCACATCGAGCGCCGGTCGCACCCTCACGTGGAACATGCCGAACCTCGCTCCCGGAGCGACGGCCACCATCACGATCGTCACCGTCGTCACTGCGCAGTCGAGCAAGCCGTGGGTGAACTGGGCGGAGATCTCCTCCGACGGTTCCGACTACTACACAAGCGTCGTAGGCACCGTCACTGACGCGGACTCCGTGCCCGATGCCTTCCTCGGCGATGACCCCGGTGCCGGTTCCGGCACCGGCCCCACGAACTCCGTTGGTACTGCTGAGCCGAACATCGATCGCACGTCGGTCTCGGATGTCAACACCGATATCGCCAGCGACGAGGACGACAGCGACCAGGCGGTGCTCAGCTCCGACATCTCGTACGACCTCGCTTTGGTGAAGACGGTGAGTGCGCCGACCGTCGCCTACGACGGCACCGTTACTTGGACCGTCACAGTACGGAACCAGGGCAACGTGGCCTCGGGCGGGTATTCGGTCACCGACACGGTGCCCACCGGGTTGACGTTCACCGGCGCCACCCCGGCGTCGGCATCGCATGTGGGCCAGGTGTACCTGTGGATCATGCCCAGCTTGGCGCCCGGTGCCACGACCACGATCGTGTTCACGACCACGGTGAACGACCTCACCAAGCGGCCGTTCCGGAACTGGGCGGAGATCTCGAGCGATTCGTCGGTCATCTACGCGACGTCCGACGTGGACTCCACCCCTGATGCGAATACCGGCGCCGACACCGGCGGTGGCACCGACCTCGGCAGTGGCCCTAACGACCTTGTCATCGATCGCACTTCGGCCGCCGACGTGACTACCGACATCGCGAACGACGAGGACGACAACGACTTTGCCCAAGTCGATGTACCGGTGACGTACGACTTGGCGTTGGTGAAGACGGCCAGTCCCATCACCGTCGCCCCGGACGGCGACGTCACGTGGACCATCACCGTGGTGAACCAGGGCACGGTGCCCGCTGGTGTGTTCACCGTCCGCGATGTGCTGCCCGCAGGAATGACCTTCCAGTCATCGGTTCCCGATCCCACCAGTAACCCGGTCCCGAACGTGTACGTGTTCACGGTGCCGAACCTCAACCCAGGCGCATCCACCACGATCACGATCGTGTCGCAGGTCACCGATCTGATGCTGCGTCCCTTCCGCAACATCGCCGAGATCAGCAGCGACAGTGCGTCCAGCTACAACGTCGCAGGCACCACCGTCACTGACGTCGACTCCACACCCGACAGCAACCCCAACAACGACGGCACGTATCCGGCTGTCGGTTCGGCACCGGGGACGGGCATCGACAGCGTGGTGATCGGTGATGCTGGCGTCCGCAACGGCGACCCGCAGGACGATGCCGACATCGCCGACGTGAACGTTGACGTGGTGTACGACCTGGCGTTGTCCAAGGTGGTCGATGCCACCGACCTCGCGCTGAACGGACCCGACACCGGCACCGCCACCTTCACGATCACGGTCGCCAACCAAGGCACGGTGCCCAGCCATGGCTTCACCGTCACCGACTGGGTGCCCGAGGGCATCGAGCCGGTACTCCCGCTTTCCGGCAGCGGCGTGTGGAACTCGTCGAATCGCACCATCACCTGGTCGATCGGCAACATGCTGCCCGGCACGACGGCTACGCGGTCGTTCTTGGTCACCATCTCGGACTTCACGAAGCTGCCGTACCGCAACGTCGCGGAGATCACCGCCGACTCGGCGGGCGACTACTCAACAACGACGCTGACAGTCACCGACGCCGACTCCACGCCGGATTCGGACCCAGCCAACGACGGTACCTACCCGCCTCTGTTGGCCACGCCGGGCACCGGCATCGACAACCTCGCCATCGGCGACGCGGGCAACAACGGCGACCCGCAGGACGATGCCGACATCGCGGATCTCACCTATTCGGTGGTCTACGACCTCGCGCTCATCAAGGTGAACGACGGTCCCGCGGTTGTGCAGTTCGACGACACGATCCAGTTCACGATCACCGTGCAGAACCAGGGCAATGTGCAGTCGCACGTGTTCACGGTGCGCGACACATTGCCGACCGGACTCACCGTGCTCGATGCCGGTGGCGGCACGGTCAGCGGCGGCACGATCACCTGGACGATCAACAACCTCGCCCCGGGGGCCAGCGTCACCCGCACGTTCACGACGACGATCAGCGACATCACCAGTCGGCCATATCGCAACGTCGCCGAGATCAGCACCGACTCAGCCGACGACTACGACGCGCGTGGCATCGACGGTCTATCCCTCATCGACGTGGAAGACCTCGACTCCACGCCCGACACCAACACCGCCAACGACGGCACCTATCCGCCGTTGCTCGATGTGCCGGTGCCAGGCACCAGTTCCGACAACCTGCTCATCACTGAGGCCGGAGTGGAGAACGGTGATCGGCCACAGGACGGCGGACAAGACGATGCCGACATCGCCGACGTGGGTGTCGACGTGCGCTACGACCTGGCGTTGGCCAAGACCGTCTCGTCAAGCACCATGGCGCCCGACGGGTCGGTGACCTTCACCATCACGGTGCTGAACCAGGGCAGCGTGCCCAGCGGCGACTTCATCGTCACCGACACCCTGCCCGCCGGCATGCAGGCCACCGCGGCCAGCAACGGTGGCGACCGCAGCGCAGCGGGCTTCGTCACGTGGAACCTCACCGGGCTCAACCCGGGCGATGTCACCAGTGTCACGATCACTGCTGCGATCGTCGACATCACGATGCGGCCATTCAAGAACATCGCCGAGATCAGCGCCGACTCGGCAGATATCTATTCCACGGGCACGATCATCGTGACCGATGCCGACTCGACGCCGGACAGCGACACCACCAACGACAACTCGTCGTCGGGTACCGGCCCCGACGGGTACGGCACCTACCAGAACTCCACGAACGACGTCACCGTTGCGGGCGGCGCCGAAGGTGCCGATGCAGGTGGTCAGGACGACGCCGATGTGGCGTTCGTTGATGCACCGGTGCTGTACGACCTGGCACTGGTGAAGACCGGGCCTAACGCCATCGCCGGCAAGAACTCGGCCACGTTCACCATCCAAGTGCTCAACCAGGGCAATGTCGACTCGGGCGACTACGCCGTCGAGGACACCATCCCCGCGGGTCTGACGGCTACCTTCGCCAGCGACGGCGGCACCATCAGCGTCGATGGCTCCCATGTCACGTGGAACCTCACCGGCCTGGCCGCAGGCGCCACCAAGACGATCAGCGTCACGGTACGGATCACTGACTTCTCGCAGCGCCCCTGGGTGAACATTGCCGAGATCACGAGCGACGGCTCGAGCGGTTACGACTCGATCGGTTACGAGTTGCCGTCCGACGGCACCGTGCGCGACGACGACTCCACGCCCGACACAAATCCGTCGAACGACGTGGTCGTTGATCAGACCCAATTGCCTGTGGCTCAGCACAACGATCCCTTGATCGATGAGGACGACCACGACATCGCACCGATCGACGCGAACATCGAGTACGACCTCGCTCTGGTGAAGATGGTGGTTGCCAACCAGTCGTACAAGAAGGGCGGCAACATCGCGTTCCATGTTCTGGTGATGAACCAGGGCAACGTCGACTCGGGTCCGGTCACGGTCGGCGATCAGCTACCGCCCGGTCTCACCTTCGTGTCCGCCGACAACGGCGGACTGGCTGCACTCAATTACGTCACGTGGGGCATCCAGAACCTCACGCCAGGTCAGATCGTCACGCTCACGGTGGTGGCCATGATGGCCGACCCGACCCGCGCGTCGTATATCAACCTCGCCGAGATCGTTGCTGATGGCTCCTCCCAGTACGACAAGTACGCAGGAACCGTGTTGATCGACGACGTGCACGACGAGGACTCAACGCCCGACAGCAACCTCAACAACGACGCCATCGTCGAGACCGATGACGTCAGCATTGATCAGCTGCCTGGCGACGAGGACGACCATGACAGGGCCGCGCTCGATATGGGCAAAGTCGCCGACGACAACGGGCAGATCCCGCGGGCAGGTTCTGCGGTCAGCGACGTGTTGAAGGTCGTCGCCATCCTGTTGTTCGCGGGTGTCGGGCTTCTCGTCGTGTCCAGGCGTCGCCGGCAGTACTACCTAGATCTCCGGTAGCGGCAGAGGCCAGATACTCACAACGCGACGGCGACTCGGCGTGCTTCCAGAACTGCCTCATGAATCGTTCGTGGCGCGACACAGTCACCGGCGTGCGCAATCGCGCCCGCGATCGCTTCCGTTGGTAACCGGAAACCACAGTCGACAAGGGCCGCGCATGTGACAGTGCGCCGTTCGCCGCTGAAGCGATCTTGTAGTTCGACCTCGCCAGCGCGCGCGGCGCGCAAGATGCTGCGGCGTTCGATCCGTACACCCGCGCGTGCGAGGCGTACGTTTGCCGGAGCAAGGTCGCCGCTGCGTGAGAGTTCGTTGCCCGCGATCTGGTCCTGAGTGATCAGAATCGCCCGCTGGCCGAGTTGCTCGGCCAGCGCAATCGCGATCGGCCCGCCGATCGGGTCGAACAGTGCGATCGGGCCGTCCGGAAGCGCTGCACCGCGATGCACGTCGAGCACGTCGAATACGATGGCACCGTGCCCGATTACGTATGTCGGCGCGCCGCGGATGCTGCCGGTGCACTGCACGACGACCTCGCTCGCGCGTGTGCTCGTGTATTCAGTGTGTAACTGCACTTCGACGCCGGCGCTGCTGACTTCATAGGTGAGCCATTCGACAAGCGCGGCGCCCGGGCCGGCGAGCGTGGCGACTCCACCAACGCGGTCTGAGCGCTCGATGATGCGCACGCGGTGACCACGCGCGGCTGCGACTCTGGCTGCTTCCAGACCGGCGATACCGGCACCGACAATCAGTACGTCTCGCGGGTTTGTCGTTGCGCTGTACCAATCGGGGTCTTCGGTTTCGCGGCCACTGGTCGGCTCGCCGACGCATGTCACGATGGGGCTGCGCACATCGCGCACCTGACACGTTTGATTGCAGCGAATGCACGGGCGGACGCGCCGACCATTGCGCACCTTGTGCACCAGGTCGGGGTCTGCGATCTGCGCGCGCGTCATTTCGACCGCGTCGCAAATACCCTCGCTGAGCGCCCACTCGGCTTGGCCATGGTCGACCACCGAGCCCTGCAGAACCACCGGAGTACTTCCGGCCGCAGCCTTGATCTGGCGGCACAACTCGATGTTGTAGCCAGTGGGCTCGTGAAAGTCGGCGCGTGTCTTGTCTGCGGAATAGATGCTGCCGCGCGTAACGACGAGATAGTCGACCGTCGGGGCCAACTCGCGCGCGATGTCGGCCGCGATTTCGGGCGTGATGCCCGCCCACGGCGCCAATTCGTCGCACGACAGCCGCAACCCCAGCACACCGCGAGCACTGATGCCAGCGCGAGTTGCGGCCAATACTTCGCGGGCAAACCTCAGCCGATCCAGCCCCCACGTGTCGCCGCGATGGTTGGTCAGTCCGCTTAAAAACTGACGCACCAGGCTGTGTTGGCCAGCGTTCACCTCCACGCCATCGCATCCGGCGGCGACCGCGCTGGCGGCTGCGCGTCCAAAGCCGTCGATCACCGTGGCGATGTCGTCGTCCTCCATCCACTTCGGAACTTCTCGCGTGTTCACTTCCGGCACGCGCGAAGGCGCCCACAACTCACGCTGGTTGTAGGCGCTGCTGCCTTGGCCGCCAGTGTGGTCAAGCGATGCGATGACAGCCGTTCCGTGCGGGCGACAGGCAGCGACAATCGCTGCCCATCCATCGGCGCATTGATCCGCTAGTGGTGAGCGTTCGTATGGCCAATCACTCTCGTGCACGCTGGCACCTTCGACGACGATCACCGCGCAACCGCCGCGCGCTCGTCGCTCGTAGTACGCAACGTGTCGCGCCGTGAGTCGTCGATCGAGGTCGCCGAGGTTGGTGACATGCGGCCCAAACATCACCCGGTTCGCCACAACAAGCTCCGAGCCCGGTGCACCCAGCGAGAGAGGCTCGAGCAGGCGCACAAGTCGACGCTACTAGCCGGTTACCAGCCGAGGGTTTCCTGCAACGTCGGCGGACGGCGCGGCGGTACGAAACCCTCGGCGAAGGCCGGGCAGCTCAGGCTGGTAGCTCGCGGCCGGCTAGTAGTCGTTTGATGTTGTCGACGTGGCGTACCAAGACCAGCGTGTTGCACGCGATCAGTGTTGCAACTTCCCAACCTGGCGCCCCCCTTACTGCGACTGCGACCGGCAAGCCGATCATGATCGTCAGCGACGCGATCGATGCCTTGCCGGTCAACTTGCGCACGACGACCCACAGTGCGGTCAGCGCGAGCGACACGACCGGTTGCATTGCGAATGCTCCGCCGCCCATCGTCGCTACGCCCTTGCCGCCACGGAACCGGCGCGTGATCGGGAACATATGGCCGAGCACGGCTGCGGCCAACATGGCGTAGGCGGCGGCGCGATTGTCGAGCAGCAGCCCCGCGAGCGCGGGGATTGCGCCCTTCAGCCCGTCGAGGATGAAGACGACGACGCCCCACTTCGTGCCCATCACGCGGGCGATGTTGGATGCGCCGGGGTTACCGGAACCAACCTGTTGGATGTCGATGCCGCGGCTGCGTGCGACGATTGCGGCGTTGGGGAAAGTGCCGAGCAAGTACGCGGGCACCAGCAACAGCCAGATCACTTTTGACTACCTTACGCGGCGCGCTGGTTTGCTGTGATCTGCGGCCGGTCGCGGCTTGAGCGCAATCGCGACTGCGGTCGCCCCGTTACCGAGGACGCACTCGGGATCGGGGCCATCCAGTGGCATGCCGGTGAAGAACTTCGCAGCCATGCAACCACCTTGGCAGGCATCGAATGCGCCGCAACTCGCGCATGCTCCCGCCGACTGTGGCTCGCGCAGCGAAGTGAACAGGTCGCTCTCGCGCCAGATGTGACCGAAGCCGCCAGCTTCGCGAACGTTGCCAGCGTGAAACTCGTCGTGTATGACGAACGGGCATGCGTAGACATCGCCGATCGGGTCTATCAGGCACACGACTCGACCGGCACCGCACATGTTCAAACCAGGCAGCGGATCGCCGAGCGCATTGAGGTGAAAGAACGAGTCGCCTGTGAGCACGGCCATCTCGCCTTCGACATGGCCGTGCAACATCAGCCAGTTATAGATCTCGCGCTGCTGCGCTTGCGTCGGGTGCAGGTCGGCCCACGTATCCGCGCCGCGGCCGCTCGGACGCAACCGCGTCAGCCGAAGCTGCGCGCCGTAGCTATCGGCGAGCGCCTTGAAGTCGTCGAGCTGCGACACGTTGTGGCGCGTCGCGACGACGCTGATCTTGAACGGCCCGAAGTTGGCTCCCGCCAGGTTGTCCATCGCGCGGCGAGCCATCGTGTAGCTACCAGCGCCGCGAATGGCATCGTTCGTTGCGGCATCGATGCCATCGAGACTGATCTGTATGTCGAGGTAATCCATCGCAGCGAGACGGCGAGCATTGGCGGAATCGATGAACGCGCCGTTCGTCGAGAACTTGACGCCGATCCCATCTGTGCCGTTCGTAGGCGTCACCGCGTACTCGATCAGTTCGAAGAAGTCGCGACGAACCATCGGCTCGCCGCCACCGATGTTGATGTAGAAGACCTGCATCGCGCGTAACTCGTCGAGTACCTGCTTTGCCTCGGTGGTACTGAGCTCGCGGTCGTCGCGCTGGCCCGACGACGACAAACAATGCACGCACTGCAGATTGCAGGCGTACGTCAGCTCCCAGGTCAGGCAAATGGGCGCGTCGAGCCCTGACTTCAGGCTGGCGACCAGCGGCGGACGCGCGAGCGCGCTAGCGCTCACGAACGACCTCCGACTTGCGCATCGATTCGAACGCGCTCGCGAACGCTGGCCAGCGACTCGGCGCAATAGCAGCGGCGCGCAACGCATCGGCCAGCGAGGCGTGGTCTGCCAACATGCGCGCGACTGCAACCACATCGACGTGTTTGAGGAATACCAACCGCCGATTGCCATAGTGGTACGCGAGCGCCCCGAAAGGTTCCGGGCGCAGTGCCACTTGCGGATGTAGCTCCAGCGCCACCGCCAAGATGGGGTGGGTAGCGCCGGCGATCAGATCAGTAGACACCGCACATGCCATCGATGGAGATCTCTTCCACTAACAACTCCTCGATGATCTCTGCACCGGGCTCGTCGGGCACGTGAGCGATTGGCACCTGAGCGATTGGAGTCTCCATAACGGGAAACCCTAGCGGCACCCGCCCGGCACTTAGATAGCGTGGCAGCCCCGTGAACGCCGAGCCTTTCGCTGAACTGGGCGCTGAACAAGCTCACCTCGGGTTCGCGCGCGCCTGTCGCGATCGAATGGTCGAGCGTTTCTCGCAACTCGACCCCGATGCATCGGCCGACGAAATCACTAAGGAGTACATCGAAGTAACTGTCGCGGAAGCGTTGGAGGATCTGCGCACACCCGGCGCAGGCGACTTCTTTGGTCGCATCGAGACCAGCGCGCCAAGTGATCGCTGGTACATAGGCCGCCGACACATCGAGAACGATCACCACGACCCAGTCGTGGTCGACTGGCGAGCCCCGATCGCGGCGCCGTTCTATCGCGCCACACACGCCGATCCGTTCGGCCTGGCTCATCGTCGTCGGTTCACGATGGCCGACGGCGAGCTGACTGCGTACCTCGACGAGCAGCTCGACGACCCCGACCACGAGGCTGCGGGCAGCGGCATTCCCGACCCCGTACTCGCCGAGATCGGCGCCGTACGAACCGGCGCGATGCGCGAGATCGTCGCCACGATCCAGGCCGAGCAGGACGTGGTCATCCGAGCACCGCTCGATCAATGCCTGGTCGTGCAGGGTGGCCCGGGGACTGGTAAGACAGCGGTCGGTCTGCACCGGGCCGCCTACTTGCTCTTCGAGCATCGTCGCCGCCTCGCGCGCGACGGCGTGCTGGTGGTCGGGCCGAACAAGGTCTTCCTCGACTACATCGGGAATGTGTTGCCATCGCTTGGCGAACGCAGTGTGCAGCAGCGGACTGCACTCGAACTCTGCGTACCGAAGGTGGCGATCACCGGCGAGGACGACCGCGATACTCGGGCCTGGAAGGGCGCTGTTGAAATGCTCGAGCAACTTGCGCAAGCTGCAACAGAACACGTCACGCTGCCCTTAGATGATCTGCGCATTCCATTTGGCGCGCGCACGATCACGATTACTGGCGACGAGTTTGCGGGATGGGTCGCTCAGGCGCTGAACGCAAATGCACCAGTCAACAAGCGACGCGACTCGATGAAAGGGATCGTGCAGCGCGACATGATGCGCCGCTTCGATCGCGACGATGTGTGGCAGAAAGCTCCGGCGCTGCGGGCAGCGATCACCAAGGCGTGGCCGACGCAACTGCCGATCAAGCTCGTCGACAAGTTGCTGCCCGGCCCAAGTGGCAAGCGGCGACAGTGGACGGTTGCCGATCAGTTCCTGGTCGACGAGGCCAACTCGCTGCTCAACGGCACACCCTTCACCTACGGACATGTGGTCGTCGACGAAGCGCAGGATCACAGTGCGGTTGCGCTGCGCTGCATCGGTCGCCGCAGCCCGACAAGTTCGCTGACGATCCTCGGCGACCTCGCACAATCGACGACGCCTGCGGGGCAGCGCGACTGGGGCGAGGCACTCCACTACCTTCGCGTGCAAGCCAGCGAGGTCGCGCATCTCACAATCGGGTACCGCGTGCCAGCACCGATCCTCGATGTTGCCAACAGGCTGCTACCGCACACACAGGTCGCGACGGCAGCGAGTCGGAGTGTGCGCGCCGATGGCGATGCGCCTTCAGTGCGAATCGTTACACCTTTCGAACTCTTCGCAGCCGTCGCCGACGAGGTTCGAATCGTCCGCCATCGACATCGCAACACCGGTGTCGTGGCACCGGCCGCCTTGCACGCGGAGGTGGCGGCGGCGCTCGCCGATGTCGGGTTCAGCGCCTGCGATCGCGTGCACGACCTGGCGCCCAACGAAGTTCCGATCTTTCATGCGGAAGCGGTGAAGGGGCTCGAATTCGACGGTGTCATCGTCGTCAACCCGCACCAGATATTCGACGGCTCGGCGCTCGGCGCTCGTCTGCTGTATGTGGCGATGACCCGCGCCGTGCAGGTGTTGCACATCGTCACCGATAGCCCGCTCCCCGCCGCAATCTCCGGCTGAGACCCGCCGCCCCGACCAGCGCTAGCCTGCAACTCATGCAGACCAAAGCAGCAATCTTGTGGGAACGGCACACTCCGTGGAGTGTCGAAACGATCGAACTCGATCCGCCGAAGGCTGGCGAAGTATTGGTGAAGATTGTCGCCAGCGGCATGTGCCGTAGCGACGAGCATCTCGTCACCGGCGATATGGCCGGCGTATCGCCCGAGCCGCCGCTGATCGGTGGTCATGAGGGTGCCGGAGTGGTACTTGAGGTCGGCCCTGGAGTTTCGACGCTGCAGGCTGGCGATCACGTCGTGTTCGGTTTCTTGCCGGCGTGTGGTCGCTGTCCGAGCTGTGCTTCGGGCCACAGCAACTTGTGCGATATGGGTGCGATCACGGCAACGGGCAAACAGCTCGGCGACGGGACGTCGCGTCATCACGCGCGAGGCGTAGACCTCGCGCTCGGTATCGGTGCGCTCGGCACGTTCGCCCATCACACGGTGGTCAACGAGGCCAGCTGCATCAAGATCGACAAGGATTACCCGCTCGACAGGGCATGCCTGATGGGCTGTGGCGTCGTCACCGGCTGGGGCTCGGCCGTATATGCCGCGCAAGTGGAACCCGGCGACACGGTTGCCGTTGTTGGAGCCGGTGGCATTGGAGCCAATGCGATTCAGGGTGCCCGGCTCGCGGGTGCGCGCGTGATCGCTGCGATCGATCCGATCGAGTTCAAGCGCGAGAAGGCGATGGAGTTCGGCGCGACACACACGCACGCATCGATTGATGAAGCGCTTGCTGCGTTGCCCGACACGACATGGAATCGTGGCTTCGACAAGGTGATCATGACGTGCGGTGTCGGCAACGGCGATGTGCTTGGGCAGGCGTTCTGGCTGGGCGGCAAGCGCAGCAAGATCGTTGTCACCAACATCCATCCGACTGCCGAAGGAACGATCGCCATTCCTGCGGCATTTCTCACATTCTTCGAAAAGCAACTGATCGGCTCGTTGTTCGGTTCGGGCAACCCGCGCCGCGACATTCCGAAGCTGCTCGAGTTGTACACGCAGGGCCAGCTTGATCTCGATGGCCTGGTGACCAAGACCTACACGCTCGACGAAATCAATCAGGGATACGCCGACATGAATGCCGGCAAGAACATCCGTGGCGTGATGGTGTACGAGCACTGAGCTGTCGTGACCAAGGAGACTGTGCATCGAGACCTACTGAAGCGGGTCGCCGGTCGGGTCGTCGGCCGTGCGCGCGAGATCGAACTGGTTGTCGCCGCACTTGCGGCCGACCGTCACGTGTTGTTGGAGGGGCCGCCGGGAACCGGTAAGAGCACGTTGCTACGTGCTGTCGCCGACGAACTCGGAGTCGGCTTCGAGTTCGTGGAGGGCAACGCCGAGCTGACCCCGGCGCGATTGATCGGTCATTTCGATCCGGCTCGCGTGCTGTCGGATGGCTACGACCCGGATGTATTCGTGGATGGCCCGTTGGCCACCGCAATGCGCGACGGCTCGCTGTTGTACGTCGAGGAAATCAATCGCGTTCCAGAAGAGACGATCAACGTCTTGATCACGGTGATGAGCGAGCGCGAACTCCACGTGCCGCGGCTAGGGCGAATTGTTGCGGCCGATGGGTTCCGACTCGTTGCCGCAATGAATCCATTCGACGCGATCGGCACGGCGCGCATCAGCAGTGCGGTTTACGACCGGGTCTGCCGGCTGTCGCTCGGGTATCAGGATTCCGCGGATGAGGTTTCGATCGTGCTGCGAGAATTGCCCGACGACGCCGAGCTCGACCCGTCGTGGCTTGCCAAGGTTGTCGAGTTGGTGCGGCGCACGCGTACTCATCCCGACGTGCGCATTGGTTCGTCGGTACGCGGCGCAATCGATGCGGTAGCGGTGGCGGGATCCCTCGCCGCCGTGCGCGGTTCCACGCGCGCCGACCCTGGGGTCGGACTCGATGCCGCGCTGGTGGCGCTGAGCGGTCGGCTACGGCTGCGTGAGGGCTGCGGCCGCAGTGCCGACGACATCGTCGCCGAGCTTTGGCATTCCGTCTTCGACGATGCGGCCGAACCGGGAAAAGCGGCGGCCCCGGTGGGGGCCGATCCGACGGTTCGCTGAATCCGCCGAACGTTAAGGCCAAAACCGTCTTGGAGGGCGAGGACGCCGAAGCGGAGATCGCTCGCCACCGGCAACGCACTACATCTCGCCGCCAGTTCGCACGCGACCCGCGGTTCGAACAGATCTCACCCGAGGTCGGCGAACTCGACGAAGCGGCGGTCGCCGATGGAATGCGCGACTATCCCGACGAAACGTTGGCGTTGCTCGCCGACCTTGTTGGGGCCACGGACCGCCGCTTGCGCGAGCTCGCGAAACGTATTGCAGGTTCCATCTTCATTGATATTGCGCGTCGCGGCCCGACGCGCCAGCGCGGTGTCGGCAGGATGCACACGCAGCCGTATCGGCCCGACGCCGGCGATCTCGACTTCGACGCCAGCCTGGAAGGGATCGTCGACGGTATGCGCGACGGGAAACCGAGCGCGGTCGATACCGATCGGCTGCGTGTGCGCGGCTGGGTACAGCCGGCGACGGCGATGTGTTTGCTTGTAGATCGCAGCGGTTCGATGGGTGGCAAACCATTGGCAACCGCGGCGCTCGCGGCTGCCGCAGTTGCCAGCCTGTCGCCGTCGGACTACAGCGTGCTGGCCTTCGGGCACGATGTAGTGGTCGCGAAAGGTCAGTCGAGCGTGAAGGCTGGCGAGTCGGTGGTCAACGACGTGCTTTCGCTGCGCGGCTTCGGCACTACCGATCTCGCTGGCGCTCTCAGTGCTGCACACGCGCAACTGGCGCGAAGCCGTGCTGGTCGCAAGGTAGTTGTGTTGCTCAGCGACTGTCGCGCAACAGTCGCGGGCGATGCAGTTGCTGCTGCGGCGAGACTGGACGAACTGGTCATCGTTGCGCCCGAGTCGGATTCTGTGGAGGCGCAAGCCTTCGCGGTAAGCGTCGGTGCGACGTGTCTGACAGTTTCAGGACCGAGTGCGGTCGCTGAGGCAATGAGTCGGGCACTCGAACGTCAGCACTGAACGTCAGCACTGAACGTCAGCACTGAATCGTTTCGTCGGGAATGATGTCGCCGAGCACGTTCTCTTCCGGCTCTTCAGGAGCGGTGGTGGTGGTCGCCGGCTTGCTCGTTGTAGTGGTCGTCTTGGCGACGGTCTTCGCGGTCGTCGTGGTCCCACCGGGCGTCGTGACCCCCGTTGTTCCAGTCGTGGTCGAGGGCGGGCGAACAGTCGTCGTTGTCGTTGTCGTTGTGGATGTGGTGGTGCCAACGGTCGTCGTTGTTTCAAACGCCTGGTCGGGCGCACCGGCCAAGGGCGCGTCGCCTTGGAAGATCGCCAGAATCGCCTTCATGTTCGCGCCCTTCAGCGCTGGCTGCTGCACTGCGCTGCCGCCGACACGGAGCCCGGTCGACTCGACTAGATACGTTCGAATGTCGGTCGGCTCGATATCGCGCATCACGCCAGCGAAGCTCAGTATTGAGTCGAGAGAAGCCAGTCCGGAATCGCGCACGATGTCTTCCTGGAGCGACTCAATCAAACCCTGCGCGACTTCAAGGTCGTAGATGCCTTTCTGTAGCGCCGCCTGTAGGACCCTGCGTAGAAAGTCCTGCTGGCGCGAGATGCGTCCGAAGTCGGCGGCGCGATCTTCGTGCTTCACGCCCTTGTCGTCGACCCATTTCAGGTGACGTGAGCGCACATAGGCCAGGGCCTCGTCGCCACTGAACGTATGGCACCCAGCGGCAACATCGAGACCGACGTTGGAGTCGACGATCCGCGTCTTGAACGGCACCGTGACGCCGTCAACCGCGTCGACGAGAGTCTTGAACGCGCAGAAGTCGATTTGCAAGTAGTGATCAACAGTGACGCCAAAGGTGTCGAACAGCGTCTGAGCGAGCAACGAGTAATCGTTTTCTACATATGCGCTGTTGATGCGCTTCATGCTCGAGCCGACTTTGACCCACAGGTCGCGCGGAAACGAAAGCACCGCGGCCTGTTTCGTCGATGGATCGAGGCGCATGACCATGATCGAGTCGCTGCGGCTCGTTGAGCCGCGGCTCGGGTCGGCAGCACCGGCCCACGGCGACCCAGGGTCGACACATGCGTTTGCATCGGAGCCGGCGATCAGGAAATTAACGGCGTTCGGGTCGGCAGGGGGGAACTCGGTAGCGACAGGGCCAGGGTCCACCGTGTCGCTGCTACCAACAATGGTTGCTGCCGTAACCGCAGGCGTGGTGACAACCTGCACCTGCGCTGTGGCCTGCGTATTGTCAAGCACGTTCTTGCCGTACAGCAGCGCGAACGCGCCAGCGAGGCAAGCGATGACAACGACGATGTTGACCACCATGACCACCTTTTGCGCAACCGTGTGGTGCGGGCGGAATGGTTGGGGGTCTTCGGGCTGGGCGAGTTCAGAATCCGTAGATTCCATCAACACTGAATCGTTTCGTCCGGCACGATGTCGCCCTGCACATCCTCGTTGGGCTCAACGGGAGCCGTGGTGTTGGCAACAGTAGTCCCCGTTGCGCCACCCACGGTCGTGGGGGGTGTCGGGGTGGTTTCGGTGCCACCCGGCAGGGGCGCCGTCCCTAGGAAGATTGCCAGAATCGCTTGCATGTTGTCGGAGGTGAGCTTCGGTATCTGCACCGCGACGCCGCCGACAACCTTTCCGTAGCTCTCCACCTGGTAGGTGCGAATGCCAGCCGGCTCGATATCGCGCATTACCCCCGCGAAGCTCAACATATCGTTGATGGCGAGCATGCCCGAATCGCGCACGATGTAGGTCTGCATCGATTCGATGAGAGCGGCTGCTACCGAGGGGTCGTAGATGCCTTTGTTGATCGCTGCCTGCAGCACGCGTCGTAGAAAATCCTGCTGGCGTGAGATGCGGCCGAGGTCGGCGGCGCGGTCTTCGTATGTGTTCCCCTGGTCGTCGACCCATTTCAGGTGGCGCGAGCGAACGTACGCGAGAGCCTCGTCGCCCGAGAACACGTGGCAGCCCTTGGGAACATCCAATCCGACATGCGGATCGACGATCCGATTCTGGAATGGAACCGCCACACCGCCTACGGCGTCGACGATCTGCTTGAAGGCGCAAAAGTCGACCTGCAGGTAGTGATCGACAACGATCCCGAAGTTGTCGTACATCGTCTGCGCGAGCAGCGAGTAGTCGTCCTGCACATACGCGTTGTTGATGCGAGCGTTGGCTCCGTTGACCTTTACCCACAGGTCGCGCGGGAACGAGAGCACTGCTGCCCGACGCGTCGCCGGGTCGATGCGCATGATCAAAATCGAGTCGCTGCGGCCTTGTGTGTCGCGGTCGGGGTCTCCGGCGTTGATCCATGGTGACCCTGGTGTGGTGCACGAGTTCGCGTCCGAACCCGTGATCAGGAAGTTGACGGCATTCGGATCGGCGGGCGGAAAGGTGGCGGGCACTGTGCTGCTGACCGCAACGGTCGGTCCCGGCGCGGCGGTGGTAGCAACCGGAGTCGCCGTTGTCGTCACAACGTCGACGTGCTCGGTGGCCAACGTGTCGTCGAGAGTGTTCTTGCCGTACAGCAGCAGGCCAGCACCGACGAGGCAACCAATGACCACCAGGATGTTGAACACCATGATCGCAAGTTGCGCCGCCGTGTGATGCGGCCTAAAACCTGGCGGCTGATCCGATTCGTCGTACGGCTCCATCATTTGCATGGCCGCTCAGGCTAACTAGCCAGAGGTCGTCGGTGTCGTCGGCCTGCCCGTGACATCTGCCGCGATGGGCGCCAACACGACTTCGCAGCTCAATTCAGTCGATTCCACATAGCGCAGCTCTGTGACCGAGCCTGCATCACGAAGATCGCGTTCAGCGGCGGCGATGGTGGCGTTCGTGGCCGCTGGGGCATGCACCGTGAGTACGGCAACGTCGGCTTTTTGGCTTGCTTTCGCTTCCGTCTTGGCGCGCCGCACCAACGCCAACACTTCGCTGACCGGTGCGAGCAGCGCGTCGTCGCCCCACGTTCCGTCTACGATTGGCCACGGCTGTGCGTGCACCGAGCTCGCTTGCCACCACGTCCACATCTCGTCGGCGACGAATGGCAGGAACGGTGCGAACAATCGGTGTAATGCGTTCAGCGCCAGGCGGAGCGCGGCGAGCGCGCTGGTAGCGTCGGCCTCGCCGTGCGTTCCGTACGCGCGACTCTTCACCAATTCGAGGTAGTCGTCGCAGAACCACCAGAAGAATGACTCGATGCGTTCGAGCGCACCGGCATAGTCGTATGCATCGAGCGCTTTGCTGGCAGCGGCGATCACGCCGTCGAGCCGCGCGGCCATCGCGCGATCGAGCGGTTCTGTCGGTGTCGAGCCGTCGGGGGGAGCGCCGAAGGAGAGCACGAACTTGCTGGCGTTGAGCAACTTGGTGGCCAGTTTGCGGCCGACCTTCATTTGTCCTTCATCGAAGATGGTGTCGACACCCACGCGACCATTGGCAGCCCAATAACGAACCGCGTCGGTCCCGTGTTGTTCCAACAGGTGCAGTGGTGTGGTGGTGGCGTTGCCTTTCGACTTCGCAAGCTTCTTGCGATCTGGGTCGAGGATGAATCCGCTGATCGATGCGTTGCTCCACGGCGCACATTCGAACTCGTGATGGCTACGCACCATCGTTGCGAACAACCAGGTACGGATGATGTCGTGACCTTGTGGCCGCAGATCCATCGGGAACACGCGTCGGAACAAATCGCTGTCGCCTTCCCAGTCTCCGGCGATCTGCGGCGTCAGTGATGAGGTTGCCCAGGTGTCCATCACGTCGCCCTCGCCGATGAAACCGGCAGGCTTGCCCCGCTGCGCTTCGGTAAAACCCGCGGGCACGTCGGTCGCTGGGTCGATCGGCAGCGACTCCTCGCTCGGAACGAGCACTTCGTCGAAGATCGGGTTCGCGCCGTCGTCGAGGCGATACCACAGCGGCAGTGGCACACCGAAGTAGCGCTGGCGACTGATCAGCCAGTCGCCCTTCAAACCTGCGACCCAGTCGCTGTAGCGGCTTTGCATATAGGCCGGATGCCAGGCCAACTCGTTGCCGCGCGCCACCAGTTCGTCGCGCAGTCGCTCGTCGCGGCCGCCGTTGCGGATGTACCACTGCCGTGTGGCGACGATTTCCAGCGGACGATGGCCGCGCTCGTAGAACTTCACCGGGTGCTTGATTTCTCGTGGCTCGCCAATTATCTCGCCCGACGCGGCCAACATTTCGGCGACGGCGCGTTGCGCTTGCTTCGGATTGAGACCGGCGATTCTCTCGTATGCAGCGCGGCCGTGAGCGGTCGTAATCCAATTCGGGACTTCCGTTGCGAAGCGGCCGTCGAAACCGATGAGAGCGCGCGACGGAAGGTCGAGTTCGCGCCACCACGTCACGTCGGTCACGTCGCCGAACGTGCAGATCATGGCGATGCCAGTGCCCTTATCGGGTTCAGCGAGGTGATGGGCGACGACCGGCACTTCCACACCGAACAGCGGTGTCGTCACAGTTGTGCCGAACAGCGACTGGTAGCGCTCGTCGGATGGGTGTGCAACGATCGCGACGCACGATGGCAGCAGCTCGGGTCGCGTCGTGTCGATCAGAATCGGATCGGCACCATCGCCGCGTTGGAACGTCAGGCGGTGGTAGCTGCCGCTGATCTCGCGGTCTTCCATCTCGGCTTGCGCAACGGCGGTTTGCTCGTCGATGTCCCACAACGTCGGTGCGTCCTGCTGGTAGGCGTGGCCGCCGGCGAGGTTGCGCAGGAACGCGCGCTGACTGGTGCGTCGTGCACGTTCGCCGATCGTTGTGTAGAGCAGGCTCCAGTCGACGCTCAGGCCGAGGCGACGGATGACGTGTTCGAACGACTGCTCGTCGAGGTGCGTGATCTCCGCGCAGAGCTCGACGAAGTTGGCGCGACTCACCGGCACTGCGCGGTGATCCTTTGGCACATCGCCGCGGAACGGCGGCTGATAGTCGGGCACGTATGGCAGCGCCGGGTCGCAACGCACGCCAGTGACGTTCTGCACTCGCCGCTCGGTGGCCAGACCGTTGTCGTCCCAGCCGATTGGGTAGAAGACGGCCTTGCCGCACATGCGCTGGTAGCGGGCGATCAGGTCGGTGTGCGTATAGCTGAAGACGTGGCCGATGTGCAGGCTGCCGCTGACAGTGGGCGGCGGCGTATCGATGGCATACACGTGCTCGCGGGTGGCCGAGCGATCGAAAATGTAGGTGCCGTCGGCCTCCCACTGCGCGACGAAGCGCTCTTCGATCCCATCAAGTGTCGGTTTGTCGGGGATACGTGCCGTTTGGGGATGTGCCGTTTGGAGAGACGTCATGGCGGTCGTCAGGCTATCCGCCGGTCGTAATCCGTTCGGGGCTGCGAACCCGGTAACCGTAGGCTTGGCAACCATGCTGCACCTGTACGACACCGCGACACGGAAGGTACGTGAGCTCGAACTACGCGAGCCGGGCAAGGTCAGCATGTACCTGTGTGGCCCCACCGTGTACGGCCCACCCCACCTCGGCCACGGCCGCGCCACGCTCGTCTACGACGTGCTGCGCCGTTACCTGGAATGGACCGGGTTGCAGGTGCGCCTGGTCAGCAACGTCACCGACATCGATGACAGCATCATCAATCGCGCCAACAAAGAGGGCCGGCCGTGGGAAGAGATCACGCACAAGTGCGAGTCGGTGTGGTTTGAAGCGATGGGCAAGTTGGGCGTGGCGCGCCCGACCGACGTCCCGCATGCAACCGAGTACGTCGACGAGATGGTGACGATGATCGGCCAACTGGTCGAGATCGGTCGCGCGTACACGACAGCAGATGGTGTGTACCTCAACGTGTCGACGGTCGAGGACTACGGGCTGCTGTCGAATCAAAAGCTCAGCGACATGCTCGAAGGTGGCGGCGACCGCGAGGTCTTCGGCGCGGAGAACAAGCGAAGTCCTGCCGACTTCGTGCTGTGGAAGTTGGCGAAGCCAGGCGAGCCTTCGTGGCCATCGCAATGGGGCGATGGCCGGCCAGGCTGGCATAGCGAGTGCGTGGTGATGAGCCTCGACCTATTGGGCGAAGGTTTCGATCTGCACTGCGGTGGCATGGACTTGAAGTTTCCGCATCACGAGAACGAGCGTGCGCAGGCCGTTGCGTTGGGCAAACGCTTCGCCAACCACTGGATGCACAACGGCTTCGTTGTCGATGCCGAGGGCGAGAAGATGTCGAAGAGCCTCGGCAACGTCGACAACCTGCTCGACCTGATGGAGCTCTACGACCCGCGCGCGTATCGGATGCTGTTATTGCAGTCGCACTACCGCGGTCCGGTCAGTGTCGGCAAGGACAACATCGAAGCGGCGGTGAAGGTGTTGGCCGGGTTCGATTCGTTCGCCGCTCGGACAGCAGGCGTCGCCGACTCGCCACCCGACGCCGATGTGCTGGCACGGTTCCGCGAGTGCATGGACAACGACCTCGACACGCCTGGCGCAACGGCGCTGCTGTTCGACACGGTGCGGCGCGCAAACGCCGCGCTCGATGCTGGCTCGGCGAAAGTTGGCGGACTGGTGGCGGCAGTGAGCGAGATCTGCACCGCGTTCGGGCTCGTGCTGAAGGTCGTCGCGGATGCGTCCGCCGACGAAGTAGCGAAGGCAGAAGCGCTCGACGATTTGCGAAAGGCCAAGGCCTTTACTGAGGCGGATGCACTGCGGGACCAGCTGATTGCGCAAGGGTTCAGCGTCCAGAACACAACAGGTGGCACCGTCGTCCGCCGTTTGCGCTAACGGTTTCTGGGGCTGAATCGTCCCAAAACGTGGTCTGGGGCTGGATCGTTGCGGTTTCCGAAACGATCTAGCCCCAGTTCATGCGTTGCGTGAGATAGAACGATGGCCCGTGTCGTCTCCTCGCCCTGATCGTGCCCCTATTCCCAAGGGATTTTGGACAATATGGACGACGGTCGCGCTCGACCTTGTCGGCTTCGGAATCGTGGTGCCGATTCTGGCCGTGTATGCCGAGCGGTTCGGGGCATCGGGCCTGACCGTCGGATTGCTGTTCGCATCCTTCTCCGCCGCGCAATTCGTGTTCGCGCCCTTGCTCGGTCGCTTGTCGGATCGGGTCGGTCGCAAACCCGTGATTGTGATCTCGTTGCTCGGTACCGCGGTCGGCAGCTTCGTGTGTGGCGCGGCTGGCACTTTGTGGCTGCTGTTCGTCGGCCGCGTGCTCGACGGCGCGTCGGGGGCCAGCCTTTCGGTCGCGCAAGCAGCGGTCGGCGACATGGCCACGCCTGCCGAGCGACCGCGGCTGATGGGTCTACTCGGTGCCGCGTTCGGTGTCGGGTTCGTGATCGGCCCGGCGATCGGCGGCTTGGCGACGCTCGGTGGCCCGCATGTGCCGTTCTACGTCGCCGGCACGATCGCGCTGATCAACGCAGTCGCGGCGATTGTGCGCTTACCAGAAACGCGCACGGAGGTGGCGGGGGATCCGGCAGTTCCATCGCGTCACTTCTCGCGTCGCGCGCTAACGCCCGCGCTGCGGCAACTAGCGATAGTCGGTTTCATCACTACGGTGGCATTCACCGCGTTCGAATCAACGTTCGGTTTGCTCGGTCGTCATCGCTTCGGTTTTGGCGAGCGCGGTTCGGCCTTCGTATTCCTCGGCGTTGGCATTCTGCTTGTCATGATCCAAGGTGGCCTCTATGGCCGACTGGCGGCGCGTTTCGGAATTCACGCGTTGTACGTGAGCGGCGTCGGGCTGTTGGTCGTCGGTCTCGCCGCTGTTTCGTTTGCAACGGTGTGGCCCGCGCTGATCGTTGCCTGTGCGTTGTTAGCGACAGGCCAAGGGGTCGCGTCGCCTTCGATCACGTCGCTGGTCAGCGAACTCGCACCGCCAGCGCGACGTGGCGAGGCGATGGGTTACCAGCAATCATCGAACGCCGTCGGGCGCATTGTCGGCCCACCGGCTGCTGGCTGGCTGTTCGATCACGCCGGAATCTGGACGCCCTATGCAGCAGCCGCTGGGTTGTGCGCCCTCGCCGTGCTGCTGCTTGTGAAATGGGGCGTTCATCGCGGCCCGGAAGTGATGCAGGTGACGGTCTCGTCGGTGTAATTCCCTGCGAGACTTGACCCTCGTGTCCGACGTCCAAGATCACCTAGCTCCGACGCGGCTGTCCCGTAGCCCGGGTCGCCGGGTCGCGCCGAAGATGGGTTATCAGCCAACGCTCGATGGTGTGCGCGCGGTTTCGGTGATCGCCGTCATCTTCTACCACGCTGGGTTCTCGTGGATGCACGGTGGGTTCTTTGGTGTTGAGGTCTTCTTCGTCGTTTCTGGATTCCTCATCACCTCGCTGTTGATTGAAGAACGCGACGGCAACGGCAAGGTCAACCTGTTGCAATTCTGGGTTCGGCGCTGGCGGCGACTGCTGCCCGCGTTGTTCACGATGCTGATCGCGATTGGTGTGTGGTCGGTGTTCTGGGGGACTGCCGAACAACACACGCAGGTGCGCCGGGACTACCCGTGGGGCATCTTCTATCTCGCCAACTGGGGCCAGATCTTCAGCCAGGTCGCGTACTTCTCGGGCACTCCAACGCTGTTCCGCCATCTCTGGAGCCTGGCGGTGGAAGAGCAGTGGTACCTGATCTGGCCGGTGGTGTTCATCATCTTCTTCACTCGCAAGTCGCGTGGTGCGATACGCGAGAGCGATAAGCGGCGGGGCGCAACGCTGGCAATGATCTCGCTGGGGTTGATGGCCGCGACGGCCGCGGCGCACCTCGCCAAATGGCCGACCAAGTGGCCGTTCTTCTTCTCGCTCGACCCGTCGCAGTGGGGAATGCGGTCGGTCGAGACCACCAACTTTCTGTACCTCTCTACCTTCACGCGATCGACGGGGCTACTGCTCGGCGCGGCGATGGCGTTTCTGTGGCGACCGTGGCGGGCGCAACGGAGGGCACAGGCGAATGCCGGCCAAACGTTGAACATGGTTGCGTTCGTAGCGGTCGGCGTGTTGTTCGCCGCCTTCGCAATTGGCGAGGTTGAAGGTGAGTCGACGTATCTCTGGTTGCTGCCAGCGGTGACGATCGCTTCCGCGGCGCTCATTGCCGTCGTCGTGCACCCAGCCGCAAACGGTGCACGGGCCGTGTTTGGTTCGCGACCGCTCGTCGAGATCGGCAAGCGCTCCTATGGGCTGTACCTGTGGACGTGGCCGATCAGTCGCATCGTCGGCGCTTACGTCGGCTCGGCGTCGAAGTTCCTGCTCGCGATGGCGATCGCAATCCCCGTCAGCGAGGTTTGCTACCGCTACATCGAAACGCCAATCCGCCGCGGCGTGCTTGGCCGCTGGTGGAAGAGTCGCGAACGCCACGATTGGAACGTGGTCACCGCGTGTGCGTCGGTCAGTTTCGTTGCAATCGCGGCGAGCATGTCGGTGTACTTCGCGAAAACCGATGCCGTGTTCGATGCCGCCAAGGATCGAACCGGCAACACAGCCGTGTTCGATCCGAACGCGATCGTCGCGACGACCGTTGTGACTGTCACCGACTCGTCGGTTGTGACCGAATCGACGGTCGCTCCGCCGGTGACAGCGGCCACGCTGCCGCGACATGTCGTGATTGTCGGCGACTCGACAGCGCACTCGCTCGCGATCAACCTTCCGGTCGGCATCGAATCGACGTTCCTGGTCACCGACGGTTCGTTGGAAGGTTGCACGGTGTACAGCAACGGCCAGGCAGTGTCGTCGCGCGATGGCTACACGCGCTCGTTCGCCGGTTGCGGTGGCTGGCAACAGGATTGGGCCGACGCCGCGCAGGGGGCGAACGCAGAATTGGCCCTGGTCGTGATTGGCGCGTGGGACGTCTTCGATGTGCAGGTCGCCGGGCAAGACATCCCGTTCGGTAGCCCAACGGCCGACGACCGGTTCTTGGGTGGCGTGCTGTCAGGGATCGATGCGCTCGCCAGTGTTGGTGTGCACGCGGCGTTGCTTGAGGTTCCGTGCATGCGGCCCGCCGACATCGTCGGTGCCGGAGTGCCGGCGCTTCCCGAGCGTGGCGACGATGCGCGGGTGGCGCACGTCAACGAGATGTTGCGGAAACTGGCGACGGACAATCCGACGAAGGCGACGTTCATTGCCGGACCCGCGGACTACTGCACCAGCGAGTTTCTGGCGATCAACTTGAACTATCGGTGGGACGGCGTGCACCCATTGACGGCTGGCGCAAAATTGACCTTCGAAACGATTGCCAGCGCGCTGCTCAGCATTCCAATAGGGTAGGGTTACCCGCGAGTAACTTATCCGTTCCAGCACTCTGCCGTTCGCTATATGTGCCGTTCAATATCGAGGTGACCCCAATGGCCGATTTCGCCCTCAACGAAGACCAGTTGCAACTGCAGAAGTGGGTGCATGATTTCGCGGAGACGGTGATTCGCCCGGCCGCCCACGAGTGGGATGAGCGTGAGGAATTCCCGTACCCGATCGTGCAGCAGGCCGCCGAGATCGGTCTCTACGGCTGGGAGTTCCTGATGAACTCGGCCGCCGATCCCACCGGTTTGACGCTGCCGGTGTGTATCGAGGAAATCTTCTGGGGCGACGCCGGTATTGGCATGGCGATCATGGGCTCGGCGCTGGCAGCTGCAGGGATTGCAGGCAACGGCACGCCCGAGCAGGTGCTCGAGTGGGTGCCGCAGTGTTACGGCGACGCGAAGAAGTTGCAGCTCGGTGCCTTTTGTGTGAGCGAGCCCGACGCCGGTTCCGACGTGTCGTCGCTGCGGACGCGCGCGGTGTACGACGAAGCCAAAGACGAGTGGGTGCTGAACGGCACCAAGGCGTGGATCACCAACGGTGGCATCGCCGATGTGCATGTGGTGGTCGCGGCTGTTGAGCCCGAGTTGAAGGGCCGCGGTCACGCGTCGTTCATCGTTCCGCCGGGCACGAAGGGCATCAGCCAGGGGCAGAAGTATTTGAAGCACGGCATTCGCGCATCGCACACCGCGGAAGTGGTGCTGGATGATTGCCGCGTGCCGGGCAGTTGCTTGCTCGGTGGCAAGGCGAAGCTCGACGCCAAGCTGGCGCGTGCGCGCGAGATGGGCCACAGCGGCGAGAAGCAACCGGCGATGACAACGTTCGAAGCGACCCGCCCCTCGGTCGGAGCGCAGGCGTTGGGCATTGCGCGTGCGGCGTACGAGTTCGCGCTCGATTACGCGAAGGAGCGCAAGACCTTCGGCAAGCCGATCATCATGCACCAGGCGATCGCGTTCAAGCTGGCGAACATGGCGACGGAAATCGACGCCAGCCGCCTGCTGATCTGGCGCGCCGCATGGCTCGCACGCAACGGCGGGTTCAAGAACGGCGAAGGCTCGATGAGTAAGTACAAAGCGTCCGAGGTCGCGGTGCGCGTCACCGAGGATGCGATTCAGATTCTCGGCGGCTACGGCTACATCCGCGACTATCCAGTCGAGCGCTGGCACCGCGACGCAAAGATCCACACGATTTTTGAGGGTACTTCCGAGATCCAGCAGCTGGTGATCGCTCGGGCGATATCGGGCCTGCGTATCGAGTAGATCGGGTCGTTCGATTCCCGGTCTCATCGGGCGGCTCGTGACCCGTCCCTAGAATCCATCCCTAGACAGACGTCACCTCCCTTCGCTACAGTTCTCGCCTGGCGACGTTGCGCGAGAAGAAACCGGGCGTGTGGGAGGTCCGTGTCTTCACGGGTTCAAATACTCGTGGCCTCCCTACGCAGCTGTCGCGCACGGTCCATGGAGGCAAGCGCGATGCGTTGAAGCTGGCGGCCGAGCTAGAGGTCGGCCCCGGCCGCTCGACCCCGGCCGGCCGCTCGGTCAGCGATGTTCTTGATGCATGGGTCGAGCAGAACCTCGACACGTGGGCGCCGTCATCAGCACGCGATCAGCAGAGTCGCGTGCGCGCGATCAAGAAGGATCAGATTTCTCGCCTACCACTGGCACGGCTGTCGGTGGGTGATGTCGAGCGCTGGCATACGCGCGTGCGCAAGGCCGGTCTGCAGGACGCTGGCATCAAGAACCTTCTCGGGGTGTTGCGCGCCGCGCTGTCGCAAGCCGAGCGGTGGGGATGGGTGAGCAACAACGTCGCCGGCATCGCCAGGCTGAAGTCGTCGAAGACACAGCAACGATCTGTGATGACGCTCGACGACGTACGCGCCGTGATGGCTGCTGCGGCGACGATCGATCCAGCTGCGGCGCTTGCTTTGCGGATCGCTGCTGTGGCCGGCGCACGGCGAGCTGAGCTGGCGGCGCTGCAGTGGACCGACGTCGTGGACGGCCAGCTGACGATCGACTCGGCGATCGAGTTCGTGAAGCGCGGCGACGGCTCGCCTCACATGCGCGACGCATCGACGAAGACTGCGAACACACGGACGTTGACGCTGGATCCTGACACGCTTGCACTGATCGAGGCGGTGCGTCTGCAGCGCCAGCCGTACGGTCCGTGGATGTTCGGCCTCGGCCCCGAATTGGTGAGCCCAGATCGCATCGGCTGGTGGTGGAGTCGGTCGCGCAAGCTGTCGGGTATCGACTCGAAGTGGCGCCTGCACGATCTGCGCCACTGGTCGGCCACCGTCGCGATCGGCCAGGGCCACGACGTTCGAACCGTCGCCGGTCGCCTCGGCCACGCGAACCCGGCGATGACCCTGCGCGTCTACGCCCACGCTTTCGCCGCCGCCGACCAAGCGGTCGCTGCCGGCCTCGGCGACATCTTGAAGGGGGATGGCAAGTGAGCCGAAGGTTCCGCCCGACCGACGGGTTTGTCGACGAGTCAATCCGCGGCCAGCGCTACCTCATGTCGTGTGTGCTGGTCGAAGCCCGTCATCTCACGCAGGTTCGCCGCGCGACGGCAAACCTGGTCGACGAGGGGAAGCGACTTCATTTTCCACCAGGAGTTGAACAGCATGCGTCGTACTGCTCTCGAGTTGATCGCGACGATGCCGGTCAGCGTGACCGTGGTCGTGTGTAGTCGGCGCCACGGCGTGAGTGAGTTCCACGCAAGGGACGCTTGTCTCGCGGAGATTGTTCGCCAGTTGCAGGATCGTTCGGTGCCGCGACTGACCGTCGAGAGCCGTCAGGACGACCGTGACGACCAGCGGACGATCGTGCGGAACCGCCGGCCGGAGCCAGCATTGACGTTCGACCACAGGCAGGGACAGAGCGAACCGATCCTTTGGGTCGCAGACGCGGTGGCGTGGGCCTTTGGTGCCGGCAACCGATGGATGCCGCTCGTCGAGCACGTCGTCGAGCGTGTCGTCGAACTGCGGCCGTAAAGCGCAGAACCCGGCTCCCCAACCAAAGGGCTGGCAACCGGGTCCACTTCCCACAGCGCTGGCCGTGAGCAACACCAAGTATGCGCCCGAGAGTGACGAATCGCAAGCCGCTTCTCGCGATGATTCCCGGCACCGCGATCGCCCGAGGCGCGTTCACTGCGCCGAAGCCGATGACAAGCCGCGTCCAGTCTCAGAAAGGCGCAGGCCCGGCTCCCCTGCCATCCGGCAGGCAACCGGGCCCACTTCCTCAAGCGCTTGCCAGAGGCGGTTCCGGACATCGGTGACGTCGAGCGAGTCGACATTTCCGAGCCGGGCACGGCTCGCGATCCCTCGTACGCGGGACGAACCTTGCGCAGCAGATCGTAGGGCACCTGACATCGTTGGTCCATCGCGTTCTGTACGAGTCACACGCTGGGTCAGAAAGCATCGGTCTGAATCGGCCGCCGAAACCGGGCGAGACCTTGCGAGGATTGAGGCGTGACCACCGCGTTGAACCGAGACCAGCTGATCGCCTTGATGGTCGCAGAGCGCGACGCGGAGCTCCTTGGTCGCGGGGTAGTGCGGCCTTTGGAGTGGCCGGATGCCAAGAACCGACGGGCCAAAGCCGTGGAGTTCCGCGGCGTGGACGACGTCGGCGGGCCGACGAACTGGGCCTGACCAGGTCGCTGTGCCTTTCGTTGTCGCCGAGGTGTCTCGGGGCCGCGACCTAACATGTTGATCGTGCAGCGCTCGCAATCAACGTTTGGTCTTAGTGACGAGGACTGGAACGCCGCGAAAGGCGAGCTGTGTTCGGCGATCCTCGCGGCAGCTCGGGAGCGCCGGATGACCAGCTACGGAGAAATCGCGTCCAAGGTGACGGCGACGCACTTGGAGGCGTTCTCGCCCCTGATGAACCACCTTCTTGGAGCGATCTTCAGGGACGAGAACGATGCGGCCCGCCCTGCGCTGACGTCGATCGTCACGCATAAGAGCGGAGACAAGGAACCGGGCCCGGGGTTCTACGACATGGCTCGAGGCCTCGGGATCCAGTTCACTGAGCCGTACTTGTACTGGGCCACTCAAGTGCAGGATGTCTTCAAGCTGCATGGCCAGCCGCGGCGTACGCGACTCGTCGGAGCAGATGCTCGCGATGAGGATCGGCGTGAGCAATAGCTCGGCACCCGACGGGTACCAACCGTTTCCGTCCTTCTCCGAGTGGGCTGATCGAATCACGTCCTCCGGGCTCTACAACGATTACGTCGCTGCTTGGAAGGCGACGAGGGACAGCGCCACAGCAGACGACAACGCACGAGCACTCGACTTTGTCATGCGATCGGCCGCCATCGAGACCGGTGCGATTGAAGGTTTGTACACAACGCCTCGCGGAGTAACGCTGACGGTCGCGATGCAGGGCGCTGCATGGCAGGCGAGTCTCCATGAGATCGGGCCCGACGTACAGGGCCACTTCGAGGCGCAGCTCGACGCGTTTGAGAGCATCCTCGACGTGGCAACCGGCGCTGTTCCACTGACGGAGCGGTGGATTCGAGATCTCCACGCCGTGAGTTGCCGCAATCAGCACACCTACCGAGTGCTCACTGACCATGGCTGGCAGGACCGTCCGCTTCATCACGGCGACTACAAGGACGAACCGAACCATGTCGTCCAGCCTGATGGGGTAACGCACTTCTACTGCCCCGTGCTTGACGTTGCTCCGGAATTGGAAAGGCTGATCGGCGAGACCCGGACGACGCAGTTCGCCGCATCGCCACCGGTAGTTCAGACCGCCTACTTCCACCATGCACTTGCATCCGTTCACCCGTTCTCCGACGGCAACGGTCGCGTCTGCCGCGCGGCGTCGTCAGTCTTTCTGTATCGGGACGCAGGGATCCCACTCGTCATCTTTTCGGATCAGGCTGGAACGTACCGCGCCGCCCTGGGTGAAGCCGATGCTGTGAATACCCAGCCGTTCGTGCAGTTCATCGAAGATCGTGCGCTGGACACCCTCGGCCTCGCACGGCAGCAGCTCGACTCGATTCGAGCCGGGCGGCCCGAGGATCGTCTACGGCGGCTCTTCCTTGCTCATGGCGGAAGGACGCACGCCGAGGTCGAGATGATTGGCCGTCGCGTTCTCCATGCGGTGGATGAAGCGACATCGCAACTCCTTGATGAGCGGCTCCCTGAAGGTGTCGTACGCACGAAGACGGACATGGCGCAGACGTGCACCTTTGGGCGGCCGTACCACAGCCCCCCGGACAGGAACGGGTTCAGCATCCATCTCGGATGTGTCGATCCCGCCAGCGCTGGCGCCGAATGCACACCGATGCTTGGCATTGCCGACGATGTGGCTGAGCGGTACGTCTTCACAGTCATCGACGCCAACCGACCGGATCGACCCCCGCTGCAAGCCCGGCTCGACGAGGTAGATCCCATGAGTGAGGCAGGTCGGCTCAACATCGACAGCTGGGCGCAAAGCCTTATCGACAGACTGATCGAGGATTTCGCCTACGGCGTCGAACAGGGGCTCACCGCCTGGGGATACCAGTCCAGATCGACTCCTGCTGGTGGCGTGTAGCGCTGATTCGGTGGCTAGAGGCACGGCACAACTTAGAGCGCGCGCCGGTAGATCAGGCAGCCGGGCTCCAGCGGTCGGCCCACTTAACGAGTTTGACGGTGATCACGAGGGCGACGGCGAGCGCAATCTGGTCGAGTCGGTGGTGGATGAAGCGGTCGGTGTTGCGGCGTAGTTGCCCGAAGTTCGACATCCACGAGTTCGTCCGCTCGACGGGCCAGCGCATCCCGAGCGACACCGGCTTCTTCGCTGCCTTGGTCTTGCCGGGCTTGCGTCGCTTTGCGGTGACGAGGTCGTCGATGCCCAACTCGGCGCACAGGGCGCGCACGATGCTGTTGTCGTAGCCGCGATCGAGGTGCAACGATTCGATGTCGCCGAGTAGCCCGCGGGCATCGACAGCGTCCAGGGTGGCTTCGAGCAGTACGCAGTCGTTGCGGTTCGCGCCGGCTTGTTCCCAACCGATCGGGATCCCATTGCGTTCCGTCGCGATCGACCACTTCCAACCGCATTTGCCCCGGTCAACAGGGTTCGGGCCGGTCCCTTCACCACCCAAGGGTGCCTTGTGCTGCGACCCATCGACCGCCACCTCGGACAGATCGAGCCCGACGATCCGGTCGTAGCCAGCGAGCGCTTCGTCGACCAGACCATCGAACACGCCGGCAGCCCACCACTCGTCGCGTCGGCGCCGCAGCGTTGTCTCGGAGCCTTTCCCGAGCCGACCGGCGACATCCCATGAGCAGCCCGTGACTAGCCGGAACAGGATTGCTTCGAAGCATTCGAAGTCGTCGCGGCGACGACGGTGACAACCCAGCGGATGCTCATCGACAACTTCTGGCAGCCGCGGTTCGACCGCCGCCCAGATAGCCGTGACAACACGCGGATGAAGTGCGAGCATGCAGGTGACCTCCACTTGGTCGTTGTGTTTTGGATCGCACCCTGAATCAAAACAGGGCCAACCCCACGACCAGTGGATGGTCAACTACCGCCCTATCGGCGCGCGCTCTAAGCCGAAATGGGACAAATCAGACCCAGATTCCTCCCGCGCCTGAGGGTCGTATTAGGAACGTATGGGGTTGTCGTAGTCGGCGGCACTCGCAGACTCTCGAAGGATGGGAAGTGACGCGCGCGCAATTCTGTAACTCAACGAACGTCTGAGTTGCAGCGCGCCTAGCGCGTCACTTCGCTGTATCGCGGCCAGCGACTACGTCGACAACTAGTCGCGTACGGGTTTTGGTTGTGGTGTGATCTTCATTGGTGTCATCGACGCGAGGTCGATGTCGATGATCCACGGGCCACGCTGCGCAACAGCCTTCGTAAACGTGTCCGTGAATTGCGCGACCGATGTGATGGTGGCCGAGTTGATTCCGAACGCCGCGCCAACCGCGGCGAAATCGGGAGTGGCCAACTCGACGCCCGTGCGGCGGCCACCGACTGCCATGTCTTGGATGAAGCGCAGCATTCCGTAACCGCGATCGTTGAAGACACACACGATCAACGGCAGCCCGTATTGCGCGGCCGTCGCCAACTCGCCGATGCTCAGCATGAGACCGCCGTCGCCCTGAATAACAACGGTTGGTTTGCGTGTGGCAACCGCGGCGCCGAGACCAAGCGGAACGCCCGGCCCGATCGCTTGCGACGTGGGACGAATCGCCGTGCGCGGTTGCCGAACTGGCAGCAACCGGTTGCCCCACAGGTACGCGGAAATCGTCGCATCTTTGGCGACCACCGCGTCGGACGGCAGCGCCGCAGCAATCGCATCCATGATCGCGGTGATGTCGGGTCCGACGTCAGTGCGGTTCGATGCAACAACTTCGTCGCGCCGCGCCTGGCAGGTGGCGACCCACTCGGAATGCGGTGACGAATCGAGCGGACCAGCGAGCAGCGCCTGCAGCCCGAGACGCGCGTCTCCGATCAGTGCAACATCGGCCGGATGAACGCGGCCGATCATGGTCGGGTCGGCGTCGAGGTGAATCAACGTCCCAGGGAAACGCAGCCACTTGAGCACGTTCGTGTACAGCTGAAATCGCGTTCCGACGGCGAAGACCACATCGGCTTGCGCGAGCACTGCATCCATCGCGGACATGTCGATATTCGGCCCAAGCGCCAGTGCATGCGTCTCGTCAATCGCACCGCGACCCTCGATGGTGGTGAGCACCGGTGCCGACAACGCTTCGGCGAGCTTCGTCAACTCGGCTGCTGCATTCGCGTGGATGACACCGCCTCCGGCAATGATCAACGGTCGCTCGGCGGACGCCAGCATTGCGCGCGCCTTGTCAATCGTCGCGGTCGAGGGCGTACTGCGTCGCGGTGCCGCAGCTTGCAGTTCAACCACCTCCGCGGCAGCGTATTGCAGATCGATCGGAATCTCGACCGCCCCCGGGCCTGGCCGCCCGCTGAGCATGTCGTGTACGACCGACATGATCGTTGGTGCGATGTCGTCGGCGCGATCGATGTGCTCGGCGCGCTTGGTAATGGTGCGCAACATCTCTAGTTGCCGCTCGGCTTGATGGATCGTGCCGCGCCCGCGACCAAACTCGCCGGTCTCGACTTGGCCGGTGATCATCAGCACTGGCGACGACGCGTAGTTAGCTTCGAACAACCCACCCATCGCGTTCGCGGCGCCGGGGCCAGTGCTCGTCAGCGCGACGCCGACCTTGCCGCTTGCCCGCGCGTAACCGTCGGCAGCGTGCACCGCTCCTTGTTCGTGACGGCACGCAATAAACTCGATCGAGGATGACCGGCTGATCGCATCCAGCGTCGGCACGTTGTGAATACTGACGATGCCAAACACCTTTTCGATCCCCAGCGCCTCCAGCGCGGCTACCGCGGCTTCTCCGCCCGTCATAGTCGTTCCCGTCGTTGCGGTCATCACTTGCTCCCTGTTGCTGGCCGCGGGTCGCGCGGTAGGCCGAGCACGCGCTCGGCGAGAATGTTGCGCATTATTTCGTCGCTGCCGCCAGCGATGGACAGCCCGGGTGTCGAAGTGGCGACTTCGGCCCAGGTGGCACCAGCCGGATCGGCGGAATCCCACGCCAACGACGCCGGCCCGACGAGTTCCAGTGCTAACGCAGCGGACTCCTTCGAAAGGCGGGTGCCTGCAAGCTTGGCGAGCGAACCTTCCGGACCCGGCTCGGCGCCACTGAGCAACGCTTCCGTGACGCGCATTCCGAAGAATCCGACGATGCGTTCTGCGATCACGATCGACGCAAGTTTGTCGACGATCGCGCGGTTCTCGGTTTGGTGGGTGCGTTGCGCTTCTTCAATCAGCACGGCCGACGGAAAACCGTAGCCACCTGGCGAACTGGTACCGATCGAAACTCTCTCGTTCATCAGTGTCGTGATCGCGTTCCGCCAACCAGCGCCCACTTCCCCGAGCAATGCATCGGGGCCAATTCGGCAGTCGGTGAAGAACACTTCGTTGAACCTTGCTGTGCCGGTCATCTCTACCAGCGGGCGCGTTTCTACGCCTCGATTCTTCATGTCCACGATGAAGGTGGACAGCCCCGCGTGACGCGATGAACCGCTGTCGCTACGTGCGAGCAGCAGGCCGAACGCAGCGTTATGCGCGCCCGACGTCCAGACTTTCTGGCCGTTGACCACCCAACCATCACCGTCGGACTCCGCGCGACACTGCACGCCGGCGAGATCCGAACCCGCGCCGGGCTCAGAGAACATTTGGCACCAAATCTCGTCGCCGCTCAGTAACGGTGGCAGATGGCGGTCCTTTTGCGCGTCCGTCCCGTAGGCGAGCACCGTCGGCGCACACATGCCCTGGCCGATGATGAACATGCCGAGCGGCAACGAGTAATTGGCAACCTCCTGGTTGAAAATCACCTGATGCCTGTTGGTCAGCCCCTGTCCGCCGTATCGCTCTGGCCACGAGATCGCGCCAAGTCCGTGTTGATACAGCAGCGTGAGACAACGACGATTGCGTGCCAGCCGAATCTCGTTCGATGCATTGTCCAACGGCGCGCGGCCGTAACGATCGCGCCGCCAGCCTTCCTCGTCGGCGTAACGCTCGAGGAAGTCGCGGATCTTCGCGCGGAACTGATCGTCGGAGATTTCGTTAGTCATGCTCACAGGCGGCTGTTGTAACCGCCGTTAACCAGGAACGTCTGGCCGGTGACCCAATCGGCCGCAGTGCTCGCGAGATAGTGAATCATCCCGTAGAGATCGCTCCCAGTGCCCATCCGCTTCATTGCGGTACCAGCAATCATCTTTTGAAAAGCTGCCTCCGGAAGTTGGCTGCGCGTTGCTTCGTTGTCGATCGGTCCGGGCGCAACAGCGTTGACGGTGATGCCGCTCGACCCCAGTTCAGTCGCGAGCGCGTACGTCATTTGGTTGAGACCGAGCTTGGAAACGCCGTATACACCCGACGGCATGTACGCGCCCATCGAGGAAATGTTGATGATGCGACCCCAACCCTGCGCGCGCATCGGCTCGAGCACTGCCTGCGTGCACAGCAACGGGCCACGCAGGTTGACCGCGATCACCAGATCGAAATAGCTCGCCTTCGTTGCCGACAACGGTGCTGGCTCAAGATCACCCCAAATACCGGCGTTATTGATCAAGATGTCGACGGTCCCCCACGCCTCAATGACCGCAGCAACCATTGCGGCGATGCTGTCGGCATCGGTGACATCGACAGCGAGTCCAAGCACCTCACTGCCCTTCACCTCGGTGGCAATTTCTTTGGCCGTGGCGACAACCGCATCGGAATTGACATCGGCGAGCGCAACCTTGGCCCCATCGCGCACCAGCATGCGTGCGTAATCGCGTCCAAGGCCACGTGCAGCACCGGTGACGATGACGACTCGGCCTTCAACACTACGGCCTTCAACGCTGCGATCTGTCTCTGTTTGTGTCATGCAAAATCCTTCGGGTTGTCGATCGATCTAACGGAGGGGAAGTTTCAGGCCTTGGCCGGCAATGACGCCGCGCATGATTTCGGAGGTACCGCCGCCGATCGTCTCGCTGATCGACTGCCGCCACAGAAACTCGATCTGCGAGCCGGCAACGATCGACTCGGGAACACCAAGGTCGCCCGCTACACGAGCAATCGCTTGCGCGGCTTCGCTGCCCGCAAGCTTGTTGGCCGCGGCCTCGACGACCGCATCGCGACCGTCTTGCACTGCTTCCAGCATCGCAAGCGCGTGGGCTTCCACCTCGGCGACGATCACGGCCGTCTCGCTGAGGCGGCGGCGAACGAGCGGATCATCGGTGAGCCCACGCTCGGTCAGCCAGGCGAGCAAGTCCTCAAAATCTTGCGACACTCGCGCCGGCGAAAATTGCACGTGTCGTTCGGTGGCGAGCGCAACGCTGATCAAGCCCCAGCCGCCGTTCTCTTCCCCGACTCGGTTCGCAACGGGCACAACGACATCGTCGAAGAAGATCTCGTTGAACCGCTCGCCGCCCGTCGCGGGAATTGGCGAGATGGTGATTCCCGGCGACCGGCGATCGACGATCAGAATCGTCAGGCCGCGGCCACGATCTTCCTGTGTGCCGGTGCGACACAGCACCCACAGATAGTCGGCGCGATGTCCGCCGGATGTCCAGCGCTTCTCGCCCGTGAGTATGTAGTTGTCGCCATCGCGCACCGCCTTTGTACGCACCGAGGCAAGGTCCGAGCCAGCTTCGGGCTCTGAGTACCCGAGCGAGAATGCAATCTGCGCGGTACGCAGCGCTGGAAGGAAGCGTTCCTTCTGCTCGTCGGTGCCCGCGGCGATGATCGTCTTGGCCACAATTCCGGAACCGAGCGGAGGCCGCGCCGCGCGACGGCGAGCCATCTCGTTCCACAGCACGAACTCGTAGAGCGGATGCTTGCCCTCACCACCCACTTCCTTCGGCCACGCCAACGCCAGCCAGTTGCGCGCACCAAGCGCGCGATAGAGCTTGATCGTTGCGGCGTGGTGGTCGCCTTCGTGATGGAAAAAGCCGTGCGTGTCCTTGTAGTCGTCGAGGAACGCGCGGACTTCGGTTCGGAAGGCTTCGAGCTCTGGCCCGAGATCGAGGTTCATCAGTGCGAGCTGGGCTCTTCCTCGCCAGTGACCCACTTCGGGTCGCGCTTCTCTACGAATGCCTTTGGACCCTCCTTGAAGTCGGGGTGATCCCAGTGCATGCGCAACAACGCCCAGCCGTACTCGAGGCTGTCGCGGTAGCCGAGCTCGACCGAACTCCACACGGCTTGTTGCGACAGCGAAACCGCCGCCGGCGAGTTGGCGCAGATCTGGTGCGCAATCTCCTCGGCCTTCGCCATCAGCTCACCGGGCTCGCACAGTTCATCGACGAGACCCAGTTGATAGGCGCGCTCGGCTGTCATTCGATACGCCTTGCCGCACAGCGTCATCCGCAACGCGGAACCCAACGGCAGTCGCTTGGCAAGACCAATGTTCTCGAGCGCACCGACCATGCCGACGTTGACGTGCGTGTCGAGGAAGGTGGCGGTGTTGACGGCGACGATGATGTCGGAGTCGACAACGAAGTGCAGCCCGGCCGAGGCAACCGTGCCGTTGACGGCGCAGATGACTGGCTTCCACACGCGGTTGTGGCGTGGCGACCAGTGCACTTCTTCGCTCATCGGCCCCTTGCCAGCGGATACTCCGCCGCGACTGGCGACGGCGCCGACATCGGCACCGGTGCAGAAGAAGCGATCGCCGCTAGCGGTGATGATCACACACCTAATCCACGGATCGGATTTCACTTCCGCCCAGATCGCCTTCATCGGTTCGACTTGGCTCTTGTGTAGCGCGTTACCGCGATCGGGTCGGTCGAGCGTGATGTAGGCGATGTGATCCTTGCGTTCGTACTTCAATCCCTCGAGGGGACCAGTGAGGTCGATCATGATGCAGTCCTTTCACGTTTTGGGTCAAAGAGATCGTCGAGCACGAGCTCGTGCGCATAGTTCTGATTCGGTGGTAACAGGCTTACCTGACGGATGCGATGACTCAAGTGTCCGACCGGGCCCTCGAGAGTGAATCCCATCGCGCCAAACAGTTGATGCGCCTGGTAGCCAGCCGCCATCGCCGACCCGATCGCAGACAGGCGCGCGGTCGCCGACGACACGTGTGCTCTCGAGTCGCCACTGTCGAGACGCTGGGCAGCACCTCGGGCCAGGATGCGCGACGCATTCAGGCGCATCGATGCGACCGCCAACGGATGCGATACCGCCTGGAACGTCGCGATCGGCTTGTTGAATTGCACGCGATCCTTCGCATACGCAGCGGCGAGCTCGATCAGTTCCTGCGCGGCGCCCACCAGGTACGCCGCCGCGGCAACGTGTGCGCGCGCGATCGCGCTGTGCGCGGAACCCAGCGAACGCACTCTCGTCGGCTCGATGAAACCCCAGGGTTCGTTGCCAGTCGTGTCGCAACGATCGACCTTGCCCTGCGGCGTCACCAGCCACGCTTCGACGCCGTCGATCTCGATGAACAGTGAGGCAACGGGTGCCCACGGAAACAGACGGTCCTGTCCGAGGCTTACCAGTGCCTCGCCGCTTCCAATCGAGTCGATCTCATCTGGCTTCAACAACGCCGTCGCCGCGAAGGTGCCGACGAGCGGTCCCGGCGCGCCACGACGACCGAGCGTCTCCATCGCTGCCGCTATCTCAAGCACGCCGCCGCCACCAGCCTCCGTCCCAAGGGTCAGCACGCCCAACGCAGCAAGGCCTGACCAAAAACCTTTTGGCAGCGGCTCATCGGCGGCAAACAGCGGCCCTGTCCCCGCGCGTCGGCAATACCCATCGATCGAGTCCTGAAGTGCGAGTTGCTCGTCGTCGTACGACAGTTTCAGGTTCACAGACAGAAAGAGTATCCTGAAACCCCGATGGCACCCTCCCTGCACAATGAGGGGTTGGCCGGCGGCCCACCCAAGTTCTTCACATTTGCCGAGACGCCTTCAGGCGCGTTGCTGGTTGGCAGCTGCGTTCGTGGCATTTCCCGATCGACCGACGATGGTGCCAATTGGCAGCCCGTCGGCGAACTCGATCACGTCAGCGTCAACACCCTTGCGGTCGAGCCCGACGGTCAGCTGCTCGCCGCAACCTCGAAGGGGCTGTGGCGGTCAGCCGACGACGGTTCGTCGTGGACAGCCCTCAACGACGAGACGCTCTACGCAGTGCTGTCCGATGGCGCGGACCATCCACGCGGGGTCACGACGCTGCGGCTGCTCAAACTGGCGAACGGCACCACTCTTGCCGGAACCGACGGCGAGGGCGTGTGGATCGGCGATGGCGGCGAGTGGAACCACGCTGGCCTCGACGACGCGATCGTGTACAGCCTTGTTGAGACCTCGGCAGGAACGCTGTTGGCTGGGACTCGTGGCAAGGGAGTCGCGCGTTCGAACGATGGTGGCGCTACATGGTCGCTACCGGCGACTCCCGTTCCCGATGTCTACGTGCATTGCTTGGTACAACTCGCCGACGGATCGTTGCTTGCCGGAACGGGTCTCGGCATTTCGATCTCGATAGATGATGGGCGCTCATGGAACTCATACGCCAGCGACCTGCACGGCCATCGCATATTCGCAATTCGTGAACTTGCCGACGGACGAATCGCGGCGGGCAGCTACGCGCACATGTGGATCGGGCGCGACGAGTCGTGGCGCCAGGTCGACGCGGGGATGACGCCCGATGAAGCGTGGGCAGTGTTGTTCGGTGATGACGGCGCGATCTACGCGGGAACCAAGGGCGGCGTGCTGCGGTCCGACGATCGCGGCGCGACGTGGGCCCCATCGCTCACCGGTTCGGTCGTATTCGCATTAGCCAACACCAGAGCGGGCGAGGTCCTCGCGGGTGGCAACGACGGGGTTCACATCGGCCCCGAATGGCGGCCGGTCGGCGAACTCGGCCCACGTGCGTACGCGCTCTTTGAGGTTGCCCGAGGCCATGTGTTAGCTGGCACGTTGACAGAAGGCCTGTATCAGTGCGTCGACGACGTGTGGGGTCCGGTCGTCGACGGCCCGCCCGATTGGCAGATCTACCAAATCATCCGCTCGCAAACCGGACGACTGCTCGCGTGCAGCGGGGCGATCATCAATGGCGAGAAAGACGGCAGCGTCTACACCTCCGACGATGAGGGCCGGACGTGGGTGGCGACGCTTTCGGGTCGCAGCTACTACAAGATGACGCAAACCGCCAGCGGTGTCATCTACGCAGGCGGCCGCCGCTGCTACATCTCGCGCTCGACCGACGACGGAACTACGTGGGAGCTCTGCCCGCTTCCGCTCGAGCAAGAGTCGAAGATGTACTCGCTTTCGGGCGATCGCGCCGGTCGGCTGTTCTTGGGCGCAGGCAGTCAACTGCTTCGCAGCGACGACGGCGCGAACAGTTGGACGGTTCTCGACAAGGGCATCGACGGCGTCAGCGTCTACGACCTACGCGAGGGTCCCGACGGCCTACTCGCCGCCGCGACAAGTGTTGGGCTGTTTGTCAGCGACGATGGTGGCGACAACTGGCGCGCCGGAAGTAGCGCCTGATCATGCCTGGCGTGTTCGCGCGCGTGAAGTCTGCTGGCCTCGACCGATTCGGTTTTCACGTCGCTGTCGAGGACGTGCAAGAACCCGCGCCTGGGTTCGCGCTGATCACGCTGGCAGGCGAAGGGCTGACCAAGAACGTCTGGCACCCCGGCGATTGCGTCAAATTGCGCACACCCGATGACCATCTGCGCAGCTACACACCATTCGACTGGGACGAGAGCGCCGGACGCATCCGCCTCTTGAGAGGTGGCCGCGCCATTGGCCCGGGAACTCACTTTCTCAGCACACTGTCGATCGGCGCACAGGTGCAGTTGCTCGGGCCGAAGAAGAGCGTCGACTTGAACTTCGAGCGAGCACCGATCATCGTCGGCGACGAGACGGCGCTCGGGTTGTGCGGCGCTTGGGCTGGCTCGCATCCAGAATCGCCAGCAACCGTTCTGCTGGAAGCGACCGACGTCGATGGTTGCCGCGCCGCTGCACACGCTGTCGACGTGAATCCGAATTCTGTTGTGTCGACCCGCGACGACTTGATCGCTCGCCTCATCGAACTTGTTCGCGCGAGTGCAGATGCGCCGTTGGTGTTGTCTGGGTGTGCCCAAACGATCGCGGCGTTGCGAGCTGCTGTGAAGAGCGCAGAGTTGAACGACGGCCGGGTTATCCGGGTGAAGGCGTACTGGGACGAGAACCGAGCGGGGCTGGACTAGCCGTTCACTGGCCGGTTTCTTGAAACCATCTTGATTACGCCTCAGCGCCTATGTAGTGTACTGATTTACGGGTGCGGGGGCATTCCGGTGGATCGATCGAAACTGTTCGAGCGTCCAAAAGTCCTTTGGAAGGGGCAAGGCAATGATCAGTTTCAGAAAGGTTCAAGCAGTCGCACTCGCAAGCGTGCTCGTCCTCGCCGCATGTGGCGATGATGAGGACAAGGCAGCGGATACGACCGCCGCAGCCGAGACCACGGTCGCGGAGACCACGCCGCCGGAGACAGATGCGCCGACGACCACCGAAGCCGCACCGGTCATCGACGAAGCCGCTGCATCGGCTGAAATCGAGGCCAACGTTGTTGGCCTGTTCGATCAGCTCGCAATCGCCGGCAACGCCGCTTCCTCGCCCGAAGATGTAGCCGCCGCACTCGGCGCCGCCGGTGGCTTGGTTCAGGGGGGCGACTGCCCCACAACCAGGGGCCAGGTTCCGGTCATCGCCGGGCTTGCTGCTGCCGCCAACTTGACGCTCGTCATCGACGAGGCGCCAACCTTCAACGCTGACGGCACCGAGGGGACCTACCTCTTCAGCGCACTCAGCAACGGCGCCCCGTCGCAGCTCGACCACTCGAATGGTGTGTCGGTCTACGAGAACGGCGTTTGGAAGCTTGCCTCAACCATCTGGGGAGCATTCCTCGGCATGGGTGGCATCGATGCGCCGGATCCCGACGCTCCCTTCGATGCTGCTGTTGATGGCCCCGAAGTCAGCGCCAACGTGGTCGACCTGTTCGATCAGCTCGCAATCGCAGGCAACCCGGACGCCGACCCGCGGGTCATCGAGCCAGCATTACGTGCCGCAGCGTGCCTGATCGAGGGTGGCTACACCGAAGAGGTCCAGGCCCAGATCCCGATGATCGCTGGTCTTGCCTTTGCAGCCAGCCTGACCATCGTCATCGACGAAGAGCCAACCTTCAACGCTGATGGCACCGAGGCGACGTACATCTTCAGTGCCCTTGCCGGCGGCAACCCGTCGCAGCTCGACCACAGCAACGGTGTGTCGGTGCTGGGTGAAGACGGAGTGTGGAAGATCTCGTCCGCGATTTGGTCAGCATTCGTCGCCATGGGTGGCGGCTGAGTAACTAGTTGAAACGGCCGCCGGCGCGTCAGCTTCTGACGTGTCCGGCGGCCCTTTCATTTTTCTATACCCTCAACACGCCTGTGCTAAATTCGGGCTACTGAATTACTAACCGGGGGGTCGACCTTGAAGCACAAGTCTCGGATCGCAGCGTTGATGGCCTTGTCACTGGCGGTAGTCGCATGCAGCGACGACGGTGATTCCAGTGACTCCGTTGCGTCTACGCCCAACAGTGGGTCGACCAGCGATTCGACCGGCGACACAACCGCGCCCGGCGAGGTCACTACCTTGAAGATTGGTTACGCCTACCAAGACGTTTCGGCATTCGCCATCCTCAGCGAGAAGTTCTCGCTCGGCGACATCGAGTTGCAGGCCCAGTCGGTACTCGAGGCGTGGCGACGCGATGGTCTGCTGCCAGCAGGCATCGACATCGAGTTGGTGTTCGCAGAGTTCAACACCCTGAGCCCGGAAGGCATCTTGGGTGCATGCACCAAGCTGGCCCAGGACGACCATGTGTTCGCCGTGATCGCGAGCCGCGACTTCGGAGTCGGTTCCCAGTGCCTGGCCGAGCGCTTTGGAATCCCGACCATCTCCTCAATGGGTGTGGCCGCATCTGCTTACGAGCGCGGCGCACCGTGGCTGTTCTCGGTGCAACCCACCGAGTCGCAGGCCATCTTGTCTTTCGTCAGCTGGGCCAACGAAAGGGGCGCACTGGAAGGCAAGAAGGTTGGAATTTACTGGGACACGCGCTCCGAGGAAGCCGCCGACGATCTGAAAGATGCGCTCGCGGACCTCGGCGTTGAGGTTGTTTCAGACCTGCCCTCTGATGGTGAAGGTATTGGTAGCCCGCAGGACGCGATCGTCGTGCCACGCTTCATCGCCGACGGCGTCGACTTTCCGATCCTGATGGTGGGCACGAGCAGCGTGACCGCCTTCTTGGCCGTGTCCGAACAGCAGGATTACGACCCCGACTTGCTGTGGTTCGAATGGGCGAGCCACTTGAACGACGTGTCGACCGACGCACTCCCGCAAACCCTGATCGATGGGGTACAGGCCATGACGTTCAGCCGAGTCGGCGAGCTGTCGGCCGGAATCGAGCCCGGCGCAGCCGCCGAAAAGTGCTTGAACGAATACGTCACATATTCTGGTGAGGACGTTGACTTGGACGTCCCAGCTAGCGCCGCGACCGGCCAACTGCTCTTCACTTGTGACCTGATGTCGATTCTGCTGGAGGGCCTGCGCAACGCAGGGCCGAACCCGACGGCCGAGAGCTTCGTTGCGTCGCTCGAGATGATCACCGACCTAGAGCTCGCGTGGTGGGGCAACGTGTCGTACAGCCCCGATGATCACGCCGGTGTCAAGCAGGTCCGCACCATCACGTGGTCGCCCGACTGCGGCTGCTGGGCAGCGGAAGGCGAATTCGCCGACGTAGCTCCGTGACAATTCGCGGCATCGAGCTACCAAAAGGTTCATTGCTGATCGGCGATGGCCGAGTCGAACGCACCGAAGCGGGTGTGTTCGAACAGATCGACCCGTCGACAGGTGAAGTGCTCGCGCCCGTCACGCTGGCCGGAGCGGCCGAGATCGGCGATGCGGTTCGCGCCGCCAACGAAGCCGAAGCCGGTTGGCGCGCGTTGGCGCCGGCACGGCGCCGCGACCTGATCCTTGCGCTAGCCGACGCGCTCGACGAGCATCACGAGGAACTCTCAATTCTGCGTTCGCTAGAACTCGGTGCACCCAAGAAGCAGGGCAAGGGCCTCAACATGGCCGTCGAGTACATCCGCTACTTCGCCGGCTGGGTCGACAAGCTCGAAGGCACCACGATTCCGATCAGTTCGACGGTGCTCGATTACACGATCCCCGAGCCGTACGGCACGGTAGCCGCGCTGACGCCGTGGAACGGTGGGGTCGTTTCGGTCGCGATGAAGGTCGTGCCCGCGCTGGTCGCGGGCAACTGCGTCGTACTCAAGCCATCGGAGTTGGCGACGCTGGCGCCACTGCGCTTCGGCGAGTTGGCACTGGAAGCTGGCATTCCGCCGGGAGTACTCAACGTGGTACCCGGTGGAGTTGCGGCTGGTGAAGCACTGGTCGCTCACGCCGGAGTCAACAAGATCAGCTTCACCGGCGGCACCGCAACCGCGCGTCACGTGCTGCGCGGTGCTGCGGCGAACCTGACGCCGGTGATTCTCGAGCTCGGCGGCAAGTCGGCGAACATCATTTTCGATGATGGCGATCTCGATGCTGCCGTGATGACCACCATCTTCTCCGCACTCGGCGGCATGAGCGGGCAGGGCTGCGTGCTGCCGACGCGATTGTTAATACAGGCGGGCGCGTATGCGGAGGTCGAGAAGCGCATCGTCGCAGCTGCATCGGCGCTTTCCGTTGGCCGACCTTTCGACGCGGGCGTGCAGGCGGGCCCAGTGATTTCGCAGAGTTCGCTGGAACGGATTCTGGCGATGATCGACGGGGCTCGTCAGCGCGGCGACGGGACGCTACTCACCGGCGGGCAGCGCCTGGCAGGCGACCTGGCATCGGGCTTCTTTGTCGCGCCGACGGTGTTCGGCCATGTCGACAACGCGTCGCCCATCGCGCAGGACGAGGTCTTCGGCCCGGTACTCAGCCTGGTCCAGTTCTCCGACGAAGAAGAAGCGATCCAACTCGCCAACGATTCGCTGTATGGGCTCGGCGGGCTCGTCTTCACCCGCGACATCGGTCGAGCACATCGCGTCGCGCACAGACTGAAGGTCGGTTCGGTCGGTGTCAACGCCTTCGCGCCAATGCCGCCCAGTGCGCCGTTCGGCGGCATGAAGCACAGCGGGTATGGCCGCGAGGGTGGCCTAGTCGGCGTCAAAGAGTTCTTGCAAGACAAGAACATCTACGTCGACATCGCCTCACGATGACAAGCCGGCCGCAACCGGTCTTGTTCTGCACCGATCAGTTCTTCGACGAATACGGCGAACGCCTGCGCGCGACGGCTCCGCAAGTCGAGGTCGTCGCACTCGGTACCTCCGATGTGATCTCGGCCGAGGATCTCGCGCGCGTGACGATCGCCTTCATGTCGAAGGACACTTGGCCGAAGCGCGCGCAGTCGTTCTCGACGGTGGTGGAAAGCGCGCCCCAGCTCGCCTGGTTGCATGTCTTCTCGGCTGGCGCGGATGGACCATTCTTCGACGCGTTGCGTGCGCGTCAGGTACGAGTCACGAGATCTGCCGGCGCGTCGGCGCACGCCATCGCAGAGACCGTGTTTATGTTTTTGCACGGGTTGTCGCGCGACTTGCGCGGTGCCGCCGCCGCATGTGCCGAACGTCGCTTCCAGTGGCACGAGTGGTCCGAGCTTGAGGGGCGACGCATCGCCGTTCTCGGGTACGGCCCAATCGGACAACGCATCACCGAACTTGCACTCGCCTACGGCATGCGCCCGACGATCGTGCGTCACACCGTCCGAGGCGACGAATCGCTGCCCGCTCGAACGCTGGCAGATCTTGAGGACATCGCCACCGAACACGATGTGCTTGTGGTTGCCCTGCCGCTGACCGACGAAACGCGCGGTGTCATCTCGCGCCGAGTCATCGATCGCATGTCAGCTGATTCGCTGTTCGTCAACGTCGCACGCGGCGCAATTGTCGATCAGGAAGCCCTCACTGAAGCTCTCGCGGCCAGACGCATCGGTGGCGCCGGGCTCGATGTGTTCGCGACCGAACCGCTTCCCGCATCCGATCCGTTGTGGGACCTGCCGAACGTGTTGATCACACCACACAACTCGGGTTCCAGCCGCGGTGGTCCGAAGGCCGTCGCAGAGGTCTTCTTCGCCAACCTTGCGCTGTATCTCGCCGGCGAGGCGATGCAACACGAGTTGCCGTAATCAGAGCGCGAGGTCGCTCAGCGGCACGCCGTAGAGCACGGCGGCGTTGCCGTAGAACAGAGCGGACTTGTCAGCATCGCTGAGCGAGCTGAAGATTGTGCGATAGGCGTTCACGACGCCTGCGTAGGTGCCGAACAGTCGATCCACCGGCCAATTGGTTCCGAGCATCGCTCGGGCCGGCCCGAACACGCCGTAGCAAGCCTCAGCCCACGGGCGAATCGAATCGATCGTCCAGTCGGGGTCCGAGCCGCCGCACAGCGCGGAGATTTTGCACACCAGGTTCGGACGTTCCGCGATCTTCGTCGCCGCCGCAACCCAGTGCTTCAGGGATTCAGGAGTGCGCTTCTTCGGTAACGCAGCATGGCTGAGTACGAACGTGACGTTGGGCCAGCGATCCGCAAACGCGGCGAACATGTCGAAGTTCTCTGGGGCAGTGCGTAGCTCGATCGAGAAGCCAAGCTCTTCCGCGACGTCGACGCTGGGCGCACACGCATTGAGGTCGCGACCTTTAGGGCCCTTCATATCCCGAACGGATCGGCAACGTTCGCTGGCCGCTCGATGGCGGCGCAGCAGATCGGGGCCATCGGGCGACGCCAAGTCGCAACCACCGATGATCCCCAGCGTTATCCCATCAGTCGCGGCCATCGCGGCCAGCCACTTCGTTTCCAGCGCAGCGTCGTCCATACCCGACGCGGATTGCGCATGAATCACTCCCGCAACACCGAGGCCGGCGACTTCCTGGCGAAACTCGTTGCTCGTGTAGCGACGCGCTTCGTGCATCACTTCTGGGCGCTTATCGGTTGCATCCGTCCAGCTGTGCAACGGGCTCTGGAAGCTCTGCTCGAGCCATGGCCAGCGCATGCCAGCAACATCGTGATCCCAGAAGTGAACGTGTGTGTCGAGGATCGGCGTCGTCATACGACCACCCAGAAAGTCGTCGACTAGCCGACGACCGTGATGACGAGCACTTCGCCGAGCGATGCGTGCGAGGTCTCGCCCTTCTCGGGGTCGTCGCCACTGTTGCAGAACAACACGTACGTGCCGGGCGCGAGATCGACAGTGAGTACTTTGGTAGCGCCCAGCCCTTCGATCAGCAGGCCGGTCTTCGCGATCAAGTCATCACCTAAGGCGTCGACGTCTATTGCACCGTTCGAGCGCTGCGGAAGCGCTTCGTAACTGTCGCCGCGTGCGATCGCGAATACGTGCGGATCTTCCTCCACATTGGTCGCTTCAAAGTTGATAGTGCCAGCGGTAAAGACCGTCTGGCTGACCACGATCGAACCGGTGTGCAATTCGACCACCACCGTGTCGGGATTCACCGGCGGCCCGGCTGGGGTCACGCTTGTCAGCGTTGGCTCAGGTGAGGCCGTCGTGTCGCTGGCGGCCTTGTCGTCCGAGCAACTCGCCGCAATCAAACCGACGGCTGTCACGCTGAGGAACAGTCGCACCAAGGACCCCTGAGTTCGCATGGAGAAAAGAGTATCAGGAATTAGACACGTCGAATTCGGCGAGCACGGCGTCCGTGTCGTGCCCAAGCGGCAGTGTTCGGCCCCATTCTCGGCGACGCTGTGGCGGCGACGAATCCGTACGCGCATGGGGGGTTTTGGTGGCGCCAGCATGGGCCGCAGCAACACCGGCTAATGGGGCATCAACCAACCAGCGGCCGCCTGACGCTGCAAGCTGGACGACTGTCGCCGCCGTGGCGAGACCTGTGATCGGATCGGCAACGGCGTCGGCGACAAATCTGGGCTCATCATTCACCCAGCCGACCAATCCCCCGGCGGCCGCCGCGTCGTCGCCGAAGCCGATTCGAAACGCATGCGCGTCGTCGCGCCCGTGACCGGTGATTGAGACCCAAATGCGTGGGCCGCTGCACGTCATCGCACGCGCATCAATGCCGAGTTGCGCGAGCGCTCGCGGTCGCGAACCTTCAATGACAACATCGACACGTTGCAACAGTGCCGCCAGGCGATGACGGTCGCCCTCATCGGTGAAGTCGAGTGCGACGGATTCGCAGCGGCCGTGCAAGCCGTCGAAGAACTGTGGCCATGCACGTGCGCCATCGGAACGCGAAGTGCTCTCGATCGTGATCAGCCGCGCACCACAACGCGCCAACACGTCTGCAGCCAACGGTCCCGCCCATAGCGACCCCAGGTTGGCGACGACGAGGTTCGTAACCGGTGTTGGTTTCGCCGCCCCAAGTGACTCAACCCGAATCGTGGACGCTTGTTGTGCGCGCTCGCCAACGCCCGCGCACGCGAGCCCCAACAAGCCAGCACGTTCGACCGCCGCGGCGGCCGTCGCCGAGGCCAAGGATGCTTCCACTGTTTCCCACGCATCGCCTTCGCCGACGCCGCTGCCCAGTAGCGCCGGCAGCGCCGCAAAGTCCTCAGGGCGGGCCAACGAGAGTGCGATCCAACCGTCCGAACAGCGAATCAGTCGCGAAGCTCCGCCGCAGCTCACACGACCCGAGCCGCGTAGTTGCAGCGTTGCAGCGCGCTCGCTCAGGACACCGGCTCCGAGGTTTCCGAACAGTTCACCGAGGCCCGCTCCTGCACGATCGAGCCAGGTCACAGTTCCGGCAACGCCATTCACAAGGTCGACGGGAACACCGACGCCAGGGTCGGTCAGCCACTGGCCCCCGCACGCAGCCCACACCTGCGCGGTGTCGACATCGCTCGCCGACCAGTCGGGCACGAACGGCTTCCAGGTCACGAAGCCATCTTGGTCGCAGCGATCTACGCTGAGTGCATCGGTTCTCTCGAACTCTCTGTCAGCGAGTACAACGCCTTTATTCAGTCGCCGTGGGTACACGAGTCCATCGCCGGCTCCGACCGCGCCACCACTCTGCTCGTGCGCGGCTCGCTCAGCGATGTCGTCGAATCACCTGGCTCGCTGCCGGTAATTGTCTGTTGGATCGGCGACGACTTTGGCGGCCAAGGCCCCAGACACGCCGACCTTGTCGTCGGTAGCCACGACACCGCCGATCTCACCGCAACTGTCGAGCGCAACCCCTTGGCCGCGACCGCGCTCGCTGTGCTCTTGCGTTCGACGGTCGATTCCGCGATCACGAGCGCGCTCGCCAACGAGTCGGCCGTCTATTCGATGCTGCAGGCCGGGCCAGAGTTCGCAGCCTGGCGAGCGGCGGTACGGAGCCAGCCTGGTGAGCCAGAGTCGCGGCCCGGCGTCGCGGTCGAGCGCGACGGCGACTGCCTCACGATCACGCTCGATCGCCCAGATCGCCACAACGCGATCACGACTCGTCTGCGCGACGAGCTATGCGAAGCGCTCGCAATCGCCGTCGCCGACGATTCGATTCGAGAGGTGCGTTTGCGCGGTAACGGCCCGTCGTTCTGCAGTGGCGGGGATTTGGCCGAGTTTGGATCGCGAGTGGACCCGGCGACGGCCCACGTCACAAGGTTGGCCCAGAGTCCCGCGCGACACCTCTATATAGTGCGCAATCGGCTCACTGCCGAGGTTCACGGCGCCACCTTGGGCGGCGGCGTCGAGATCGCTGCCTTTGCCCACCGTGTAATCGCCCGGAGCGACACATCGATTGGCCTGCCGGAAGTCGGGCTTGGCTTAATTCCGGGTGCGGGGGGAACGGTGAGCGTGCCTCGCCGAATCGGCCGTCAACGCACGGCGGCACTTGCGCTCACCGATCGCCGGATCGATGCCGAAACCGCTCTGGCATGGGGTTTGGTCGACGAGATCAGCGACAAACCACGCGATTGATCAATCGCTTGCCGGCATCGCCTTTGCGTCCTTGATCTGCAGCAGCGTTCCATCAAGTGCCGGCAACCCATCGCCCGGCTTGGTGCACAGCACCTCGATCGCGTTGTCAGCGTCCACATACCGCTTACCCATCGCCGCGCCACCGTCGTAACCCGGGACGACTGCGCCGCCGCTTGGACGATCGGCCGCGGCCAGAACCGGGGCCGAGCCGCCGATTGTTAGGTCGACCGGTATACCCGGTGCCTTGACGACGATCATCTCCGTCGAGCACACCGCGCTGAACAGACGCGTTCCAGGCTTCAACATCAGCGACATGCGGTTGATCTCCAGTGGTTAACGAAAGGGTGGTTCGAGCTGTTGCAACACAATACGACGCAACAGCTTGCCGGTTTCGGTGTGCGGCAACTCACTTCGAAAGACAATCTCTTCCGGTGTCTTCGAACTCCGCAGTTCGGCACGAACCCGGTCGCGCAGCTCGTCAGCCGTGACGGACGCGCCATCGCGCAACACGACCACAGCAACGATCCGCTGTCCCCACTCGTCGTCGGGCGGTCCGACGACACACGCCTCGGCGACGGCAAGATGCGCGAGCAACACCTGCTCGATCTCTGCTGGAGCAATGTTCTCGCCGCCGCGGATGATCGTGTCGTCGTCGCGGCCGTCGATGAACAGATAGCCACCAGCGTCGACCCAGCCACTATCCCGGGTACAGAACCAGCCGTCGCTGTCGAGCACGCTTCCAGTCGCATACTCGCCCGCGACCTGTTCCCCACGCAGAAAGATGATGCCGTCGCGAATTTCAATCTCGACGGTCGGGAGAACCTGCCCCGCGGAGCTCAGGCGGCGGCGAACGCCCGGATCCGCTGACTCGACTGCCGCACGATGATCTTCCGGACCGAGCACCGCAATCGTCGATGCTGTCTCTGTCAGTCCGTATGCATTCACGAAGCCGGTGTCGGGAAAGAGCCGCAGTGCTTCGATGAGCACTCGTTCGGAAACTTTTGCGCCGCCGTAGGAAAGTGTCCGCAAGCTGGGCACGCCAGCCGTGTCGTTCAGGGCCATGTCGTTCAGGGCCGTGTCGTTCACAACATCGACGATTCGAGACAGCATTGTCGGCACAACCATCGCATTGGTGATGCGTTCTGCGCGAACCGTGTCGAGCCAGAGTTGCGGCTCGAAGGAGCGCAGGTAGACGAGGCGGCGACCCGCGAAAAGGTTGGACAGCATGTTGGCGATTCCGGCGATGTGATACGGCGGTACCGCAACGAGCATCGCTTCGTCCTCATCGGCACTACCGAACTCCACTGAACCGAGCAGATACGCCATCAGGTGTCGATGGCGCAGCAGCGCCGCCTTCGGCTCGGCGGTCGTGCCGCTTGTGTACAACACAACAGCAACATCATCCTCATTCAAGGGCGCGTCGTTGAAGGGTGCCTCGCCTGGGAACGCCAGCCATTCATCGAATGCGGTGACCGAGCCCACGATGCGCTCGACAGTCTTGTCGTCGGCGAGCACGAGCGCGTTCGCATGGCGCGCGATGAGGCCGTTCAGCTGCGCGTCCTCCAGGCGATAGTTCACGGGCACGAAAGGCACCCCCGCGCACGCGGCCGCGAGCAACGCGACCGGCAGCAGCGGATGGTTCTCGCCGGCGTAGACAACAGCGTCGTAGCCGCGCAACGTGGACGCACCCCGCCGAGCGAGCTGCCCGAGTTGGCGACCTGTCACTGGGTCGTCAGCGGTAACAAGCAGGACGCGGTCCTCGAAACCGGACTCGACCATGTCGACGAGCGAAGCTAGATGCACGCCAACTGCTCCTGCCGATGCGCGACCAGAATCGGTTCGGTGTAGCCGTTCGGCTGAACACATCCGTCGAATATCAGACTGCTAGCAGCTCGAAACGCGGCGCCGCCGAAGTCTGGTGCCATGGCGACGTACATCGGGTCGCTCGCGTTCTGATGGTCCACCACCTCAGCCATCCTCCGCAGCGAATTCTCGACGTCGGCTGTTGTGACGACACCATGGCGCAGCCAATTGGCGACGTGTTGCGACGAGATCCGACAGGTGGCCCGATCTTCCATCAGTGCGACGTTGTGGATGTCGGGCACCTTCGAGCACCCGACGCCATGGTCGACCCAACGAACGACGTAGCCGAGAATGCTCTGCACGTTGTTGTCGACTTCGCGTTGCCGCTCTACTGGATCGTCGGGAGGATCAGCGAGCGGCAGAGTCAGCACATCGGCGAGGGCGGCCGTCGGTCGCAAACGCAATTCTTGCTGGCGGGCGAACACATCGACACGGTGATAGTGCGTCGCGTGCAACGTCGCTGCGGTCGGCGACGGAACCCATGCGCAATTGGCGCCGGCCTCGAGATGCGCAACTTTCTGTATGAGCATGTCGGCCATCAGGTCGGGCGCCGCCCACATCCCCTTGCCGATCTGGGCGCGGCCGGGAAAGCCGCAGGCGAGACCGATATCGACGTTGCGGTTCTCGTAGGCCTTGATCCAGGCGGCGTTCTTCATCTCGGCCTTGCGCACCATCGGGCCAGCTTCCATCGAGGTGTGGATCTCGTCGCCAGTCCGGTCGAGGAAGCCCGTGTTGATGAACACCACCCGCGAGGCCGCCCGGCGAATGCACTCCGACAGGTTGACGGTTGTGCGGCGCTCTTCATCCATGATGCCGATCTTGACGGTGTTCGTGGGCAGGCCGAGGGTGGACTCGACGTGCGCGAACGAGTCGACCGCGAACGAAACCTCGTCGGGCCCGTGCAGTTTCGGTTTGACGATGTAGATCGATCGCGCTGGCGAGTTCGCAACCTGCGGCGCACGGCGAAGGTCGATCATGGCGATGACCAGCGTCATCATCGCGTCGAGCAACCCTTCGAAGATTGCCTTGCCATCGCTGTCGCGAACTGCGTCGCTCACCATGTGCAAGCCGACGTTGCGAGCCAAGAGCAGCGACCGGCCACACAGCAGCCGCGTCGAGCCAGCGGCCGCAATCACGCTTCGATCGGGGTTGAGCTCACGTGTGAACTTCGCACCGTCCTTGCTCACTGATGCGGTCAGCGAGCCGGTCATCAATCCCAACCAGTTGCGGTACGCCTCAATCTTTTCCGAGACATCGACCGTTGCGACCGAGTCTTCGAAATCCATGATCGTCGTCACCGCCGATTCGAGCAGCACGTCGGCGAGTCCAGCGTGATCTGTCGCACCGACAGGCGCGCCACGGTCGATCACCATCTCGATATGTAAGCCGTGATGAACGAGCACGATTGCACTCGGGTCGTCCGTGGCACCTCGGTGACCAACGAACGCCGACTCGTCGATCAGGTGATGCGGCTGGTCGCCGACGCGAGCCACGAGCCGGCCGCTGACGACGGTGTACGCCAAAACGTCGGCGTGCGATGCGCCTTCGAGCGGTACGACATCGTCGAGGAACCGGCGCACCCACGCGACCACCCGATCGCCTCGCACGCGATCGTAAGCCCCACTTGGCGGCGAGTCACCGAGCACATCGGTGCCGTACACCGCGTCGTACAGCGAGCCCCAGCGAGCGTTGGCCGCATTCAACGCATAGCGCGCGTTGGTGACCGGGACCACCAACTGCGGACCGGCGATCGTCGCGATCTCAGGATCCACATTGGCGGTTGCGATCGTGAACGGATCGCCGTCCGGGAGCAAGTAGCCGATCTCGGCCAGGAATGCGCGATACGCCTGCGCATCGTGTGGCGTGCCAGCTCGCTGGCGATGCCACGCATCGATCGCAGCCTGCAGATCGTCCCTGCGCGCGAGCAAGGCCCTGTTGCGATCCGACATCGCCGCGATCAATCCACTGAGGCCTGCCCAGAACCTGGCGGCATCCAAGTCGACCGCGGGCAAGACTTCCTGCTCGACAAAGTCGACAAGCTGCTCGTCGACCAGCAGGCCTGACTTGCTGCTTGAAGGCCTACTGCTCGAGGGTCTACTTCTCGAGGACATGTACTCCGCACGCGGAGCCGAGGCCGATGACGTGCGCCAGGCCAACCTTGGCACCTTCAATCTGTCGGTCACCAGCCTCGCCGCGCAGGTGATGGCAGATCTCCCACACGTTCGCGATACCGGTCGCCGAGATCGGGTGGCCCTTTGACTGCAATCCGCCGGAGACGTTGACGGGTGTTGAGCCATTGCGCCACGGCGCGCCGGATTCGAAGAACGCGACTGCATCGCCCGGCGCGCACAACCCGAGGTTGTCGTAGTGCACCAGTTCCGCGGTGGCGAAGCAGTCGTGCAGTTCGACGAGGTCGAGGTCTTGCGGGCCAACGCCAGCTTGCTCATACGCGATCTTGGCGGCGTTCTTGGTGAGGGTGTTCACATCTGGCAATACCTGACTTGCCTCTTGGTAGGGATCGCTGGTGAGCACCGAGGCCGAGATCTTCACTGCCCGGCGCTTCTGTTCCAGCGACAGCGTCTTCAGCTTGCTGCCACTGACCAACACCGCGGCTGCAGCGCCATCGCAGTTCGCGGAACACATTGATCGCGTATTCGGATACGAGATCATCACGTCGTTAACGATCTGGTCGTAGGTCATCGCCTTGCTGTATGCGGCAAGCGGATTCAGTGTCGAGTGCTGATGGTTTTTCTCGCTGATCTTGGCGAACACCGAGACGTCGGTCTGGCCGTACGCGTGCAGGTATTCCATGCCGACCTGTGCGAACACACCAGGCATCGCGGCGGTGCCGATGCGACCGTCAATCGGCCCGACTGCGCCGTAACGCCCCTTTGCTTCCCACGCACCCGAGCCTGTGTTGCCCTGCGCTCCGAGCAGCCCAACTCCGGAGAGCTTCTCGACGCCGATCGCGAGACCCATATCGACTTCGCCGGCGCGAATGGCCATCACGACGGTTCGGATTGCAGTGGCGCCGGTGGCGCACGCGTTCGACACGTTGTAAATCGGTACGCCCGTTTGGCCGACCTGCTTGAGAATGTTCTGCCCGGAAGCGGCACCGCCACCCAACAGGTTGCCCGCGGCGACCACGCCTATGTCGGCCATCGTCACGCCACCGTCGGCGAGCGCGGCTATCACCGCGTTGGCGGCGAGGTCGACGGCATCGAGATCCGGGTGCTTGCCGAACTTCGTCATGTTGATGCCAAGAATCCAGACTTCTTCGCTGGCACTCATTGCGCACTCTCCTGCTGCACGGGTTCAAACCCGTAGTTGATTGCCTCGACACCGTTCTGATCGACACCGACTGAGTAGGTCGCCAGCTGTACTGGCATCCCGAGCGTCACCGCATCGGCGGTTGGCGCACAGTTGATGATGTTGCCGCGCACCGTCGTGCCGTCGCAGTCGATAAGGCCGGCAACGAACGGCACGTCAACACCCGGGCCAGCGAACGAGACGATGGTGAACGAGCGCAGCGTGCCTTGCGTTGCGACCCGGACCTCGTCGAAGTTCGCCGCAAAGCAACGTGCGCACAGATTGCGACGGTCGAAGAATCGCGCGCCGCAAGCACGGCACTCGTGCGCCACCAAATGCGGGTCGCCAGGAGTCAGCTTGAGATAGCCGACGAATGGGACCTGTTTCATTTCGGCAGTGTTTGTCATGACGTCCTCCGGTTTGCATGGTAACTGGGCTTCGCAAAACCGTAGAGTGCCGACCCATGAAGCCGAGTACGCAACTCGTCGCGGCGCTGCGAGCGCTGATCGAGACGGTTCGCACCAGCGACCTCGACCAAGCCCAGGCCAACGGCGTCGACCTTGCCGACCTCGCTGCTCACGTCGAATCCCACACACGCGCACTCGCGCCGTACACCGTTGACGCCGTCCGAACGCAGATTGGGCTGCGCCACGAAGTGGCTCGTGTCGACCCTGGCCGCCTGCGCAGCTTCGCAGACGGCGAGGTGCTCGACTTCTTTCCGCACAGCCCCATCACCGGTGAGCTCAACCCGGTGGCGCCGCCAATGAAGATGTGGCGCGACGGCTCGACGGTGCGCGGCTCGGGCCGCATTCCCACCGCGCTCAACGGACCACCCGCGGCCGTTCACGGCGGATTCGTGGCAGCAGTGCTCGACGAACTGCTGGGGATGGCGGCGGTTGTTGCTGGCATCGGCGGGTTCACCGGCACGCTGACGGTTCGCTACCTGAAGCCGACCCCGATCGGCGCTGCGCTCGACTTGGCGGCCCGTGTGGAATCGAGCGAGGGTCGCAAGGTCACTGTCACCGGCGAAATCTCCGCTGACGGCCCCGAGGGCAAGTACGTGTGCGCAACGGCGGAGGCGATCTTCATCCGGCCGACGGACTTGGCAACAAAGTCCGGTTGACATAAGATTGAGTATACCGAATACGCGCTTCTGACGAGAAGGTGTGGAGCCAGTCGTTAAGCGAAGAGCCAGTCGTTAAGCGAAGAGCCAGTCGTTAAGTAGAACGGAGACCGTGTTGAAGAACGGTTACAAGATCATCGATACCGACACCCACGTCGGGCCAAACCTTGAGACGCTGAAGTTGTACGCCTCCGACGTGCTCAAAGATCGATGGTCCGAGTTCGATCCGTTTCTGCAACCGGTAACCCTGGGCGGCCACTTCCTCAGCGTCGCTCCGATGAAGTACGGGCGCGAGCTCGGTACGGAACACCACGGCGAAGGAGCAGCCCAAAAGGGCGGCGACTCACCGTTGCGCGGTGCCGTCACCAAGACATTCGTGCAACCGCCGGTCGACGAAGGCTCGAATCTCAACTCCAAGGGCCGCCTCGACGACATGGATCTCGAAGGCATCGACGTCAACCTCATCATCCCGGGCACGTTCGGTAATGCGGCCACCACCTTCGACACTCCCCTCGCCGTCGAGCTCTACGACGCGTTCCATCGCTACATCGCCGACTACTGCTCGATCAACGAAGATCGCCTGAAGGGCACGCTGCAGTTGCCGGCAGTCGCTCCCGAAGAAGCCGTCCGCATGGTCAAGGAGTACGGCGACAAGAAGTGGCTCGCCGCCGTCAGCGTGATTCTTCCCGAGGGCACGCCCATCGACGACCCGTCCCTGTACCCGATCTGGTCTGTGCTCGGCGATTACGACCTGCCACTGCTGCACCACTCGTTCTTCTACGAGCCGCCGTACTTCCCCGGCTATCGCGACATCTGGGGCAATATCGTCGTCGCTCGCGCGGCGGCACATCCGTGGGGCGCGCAGCGCTTGCTTGCCTACCTCACATTGTCGGGCTTGTTCGATGTGTACTCGAACCTGCGCATCGGCTTCGCCGAGTGCAGCGCCGGATGGTTGCCAGCGTGGCTCAACCGACTCGAGGGTCAGGCTGCGTACATGTCGAAGAAGGTTCCGTACCGCAAGATGACCTCCACCGAGTACGCGCAGAACGGTCGCATCTTCTGTGGCATCGAACTGTACGAAGGTGCTGGCATCGCCAAGTCGGTCATCGATCTACTCGGCGACGGCGTACTGATGTACTCGTCGGACTACCCGCACAATCAGGCCGAGTTTCCCAACTCGCCGGATCACGTGTTCGCGTGGGAACCCACCCTCGGCAAGAGCAACATGAAGAAGATCATGTCCTCCAATGCCGAGAACTACATGCGAATTCTGTGACCGCTGCTGTCGCCACCAGCGACCCACGAGCAACGCAGGCCGCGGCCGAAGTCATCGGTTCGGGTGGCAATGCGGTCGACGCGGCAGTAACCGCAGCACTCGTGCTGTATGTCGTCGAGCCGCAGTCGTGCGGTATCGGCGGCGATGGTTTCATGTTCGTGCACAACGAACCTGGACCGCCGATCGCTTTGGACGGTTCCGGTGCAGTGCCCGCAGGCCTGACGCGCGAAGCACTCGCCGCCGACGGTCTCGACAATGTGCCGGCTCGAGGAGCGAAGACAGCGACGCCCCCCGGCGCTGTCGCGCTGCTCGAGTCGGCGCTGCAGCAGTTCGGAACGATCAGCCTGAGTGACGCGATCGCGCCAGCAGAGAGGTTCGCCCGCGAAGGTTTCGCAGTGCGTCCGACGCTTGCCGTCGCGGCTGCGAGGGCAACTGCCGAGCTGGCCAACGAGCCAGTGCTTGGCCCGCTGTATTGGCCGGGCGGCAACGCGGTAGCCGAAGGCGCAACGGTTTTCAATGCTGCACTCGCCGACGCGCTGGCGCTGATCGCCGTCGAAGGGTCGGCCGCGATCCTCACCGGTGCACTTGGCGACGCGATTGTGGCGGCGATGGAGGCCGGTGGCGGCTACCTGTCGCGAGCGGACCTGGCCGCGCATCGAACGCTGGCGATCATTCCCGACTATGTCGACTTCGATGGCCATCGCATGTGGCAAATGCCGTCGCCGACGCAGGGACCCGCCGTGTTGGTGGCGTTGCGAGAGCTCTCATCCAACGGCATCTCCAACGGCACACCAGACGGCGAGATCGATTGGGACGCCGCCTACCATGCGGTCGCCGATGGAATGATCGAGGCTGGCTTCGACCCGACCAATGTAGGCGTGTCGGCTCCGAGCCCGGCCAAGGGCGACACAACTTTCATCGCCACCGTCGACCACGAAGGCCGCGGCGCCTCGTTGATCACCTCGGTGTTCGGAGACTTTGGCTCGCATCTCGGCGTGCAGGCGCTTGGCGGTCCGATCCACAATCGCGCGACAACCTTCCGTCTGGCGGCGAAGCCGATCGGCCCTGGCAAGCCGCCACACACAACTATCCCAGGGCTGATCACACGGGCCGACGGAACGCTGCGCTATGTCCTGGGTGTTGCCGGCGGAGTGATGCAACCGCAGACGCAGGTGCAACTCACGCTGCGAACGTTGCTAGAGAACCGCGGACCGCAAGCAGCAATCGACATGCCACGTTTCAAGATCTGTTTCGGCGGCGACCTTGCCCTGGAAGCTGGCCACCCACTCGCGGCGCAATATCCCGACGCGCTGAACAAAAACCCGGGGCCAGAAGGTTTCGGTGCTGCCCAAATGATCGGGTGGCACGAAGGCGAACTACAAGCAGGGGCCGATGCCCGACGCGGTGGTCACGCCGTCTTGATCGAATGACACACTCGCATCTAGTACGACTATCCAGCAACGACCCGTCGGAGGTTCCACATGTCCAAGCACATCGTCAGCCGCAGTCACATCACCTATGCGACTGCCACGAAGGTAATTACCGCCGGCCTCGAGAAAGCCGCTGAGCTGAAAGTCGGTGCCGCGATCGTGATCACCGATGGCTCGGCGGAGCTCGTCGCCGTCGCGTCGACGCCCGGAGTGAACCCCCGTGGATGGCGCGGCGGACTCGCCAAAGCATCGGTTGCTGCCGGGCTCGGTGTGTCCACCGAGTTCTTTCTCGACAAGCGGCTGAAGCAGGACGAAGTGCTGTGGAAGGCGTTGTCGAACAATCCTGAGCGCATGTTCGTGCCCGGCGGCATCCCGTTCAAGGTCGATGGCGCGACCGTCGGCGCTGTCGGAGTCAGTGGCGGGCACTACGACGACGACGTCAAGGTCGCGCAAGCAGTAGTCGACGCCTTCAACGAGTTGATCAAGTCCGAGTAAGCGCTGCCCAGGTGGCGATGCACTCGTCGGAAACCTCGCTGTGCCCGCCTGCATCGACGCCGACTGTCAGCAGAAAATGCGACACGCACGAATAGAACGCCGACGTCAGGATCAGCTCAATGCACTCGCCGTCGCTGAAGTGGTTTCGTAGCGCGGCGACTGCCTCTGCGGAACCACCGCCGTTGGTCATCATCTCGTCGCCGCAGCGCAACGCCGCTCTCGTTGGCTCGTCGAATAGGTCGGACGTCGACCAGCTGCCAAGCGACGCGAGCTGCGCCGGGGTTGCGCCAGCCTTCAACGCAGCTGGCCAATGGGCTTGCCACTCGAAGCTGGCACGGGTCAGCACGGCGAGTTGCATGATCAACAGTTCGCGCAATGCGCGGCTGGTGGTCGGTTTTGATCGCAGCGGCCACGCCAAACCGACCCACGCCTCAAGCATCGCTGGCGAGTTGCCGAGCAAGCGGTACAGCATCGGAATCTCGCGGTCAGCGTTACGAAATACATCGAAGATCGGATTCAGGATCGGATCGTTCGCATCAATGGCGACCGGGTCAAGGCGTTCCACGGAACCGAGCGTAGCGCAATTGAGTATGCTGATTTCTGCGGCGACCGTGCCGGAGCGCAGGAGGAACGATGGCGAAGCAACCGAGTTGGGACGAACGTGCCGAAGCTGCTGGCTTAGTGATTCCCCCGCCGCTTCCCGCGCATCCGATGTTTCCGGGCGTGGCCATCGACGGCACCACCGCCTACACATCGGGCATCGTCGCCGTTGAGGGTCCGCCGTGGAAGCTCGCCTACGCGGGATTGGTCGGCGAAGAAATCGATGTCGAGACGGCGAAGAAGTCGGCGGCCTTGGCCATGCTGTGCACCCTCGCCAACTTGAAGGGTGCGCTTGGCGGCAGCCTCGATCGCATCGAGCGGTTCGTCAAGCTGATGGGCTTCGTTCGCTGTCGTCCGGATTTCGGCGATCCCCCGCTCGTGATCAACGGCGCATCGGAAGTGCTGTTGGCGATCTTCGGTGCCGAGCTGCTTCCCGCTCGCTCGGCGATCGGTGTCGCTTCGTTACCGAGCGGCGCCAGTGTCGAGATCGACACGATCGTGAAACTGCATAGTTAGAGACTGGTTGTTAACGACCGGTAGTCAACGACTGGTACTTAGAACTCGACGCCTATCCAGGTGATGCGGGCGCCTTCGTGGCCGGTGCGAATCGCCCAGACTGCGGTCGCAACGCCGACCAGCCCAACGGCACTCGCGAGCACAGTCGGCCATTTCTTTGCTGGCGAGCGTGGGACATACCAGCGGTCGATCGCGGCCAGCGCAGCAGCGCCGACGAAGAACATCGTCGCCAGCAGGGCTGTCTGATCGCCCAGCTCTGCGTGCCGTTCTGCCAATGACCCAAGCGACGGTTGCAGCGCGTCGCGCAGACGCTCGCCCGATTGCGTCGCCCAGACGGTCACCGCTGCCGTGATCAGCGCTGCACCAGCGAGCGCCCACGACAACCGAACGCGCCACGCGGGTCTCGCTGCCAGAACAATCGCCGCGATGGCGAGCAGCGGCAGCAGCACGACTGGAATGTGGACCAGCAGCGGGTGTGCCGGCGTACCGAAGAGTTCGCTCATGCTCAGGCGACCCGTTGTCAGTCGATCACGGTGACGGACAACACCTGACCGCGAGCAGCGTGCGACACCGGGCCGACGACGAGGTTGCATAAAAACACGTAATTGCCCGGCGTCAGGTCGAAGGTGATTTCGCGTGTTGGCGAAAGAACCTGATCGACCACGGGCGTCTTGCCGAGGAGGTCGTCGCCGAGCGCATCCTCATCGATGCTGCCGTTGGCGAGCAGCGGCAATTCTTCGTAGCTGTTGCCGCGAGCGATTCCGAACTCGTGCGGCGCGTCGTCGGAGTTCGTGGCCTTGAAGTTGATAGTGCCAGCTTTGTAAACGACCGAGTCCACCAGGATCTCGAAGTGGCTGAGATCGACCAGCACCGGGTCGGCGTTGACAACCTCGCCGGACGTTGTCGAAGTCACGACAGCGGTAGTGGTCGTAACTTCGTCAGTTGCGACAGTTGTCGCGTCACTGTTGTCGTCACTGCCACCACACGCGCTGAGAAGGGCTACGGCAACAGCGATCGAAAATGTCGTGCGAGTCATCGCGCCAACTCTACGCACTCGCACCAACGCCGAGGATTGCCTCAACGTCGGGACGAGCATCCCAGCGGAACAGCTTCTCGGCGTTGCCGTGCGTCATCGCCGCGACTTCGTCGGCGGGGAGATCAGCGAGCATTTTGTGGACCTCTTTTTGGCTGTCCGGCCACGGCGTATCAGCATGCGGGTAGTCGCATTCCCACATGATCCGATCGACGCCGATCGCGTCGCGCGCGGCCAGCCCGGCGTACTCGTCGATGAAGCAGACCCAGAAGTTACGGCGGAACAGATCCGATGGGGGCGTGTCGCCCATCTTCGCCCAGTAACGATGGCGTTCCCACGTGCGATCGATGCGCTCGAGTGCGAACGGCACCCAACCGATGCCACCTTCGGAGAGGGCGATCTTGATCTTCGGGAAGCGCTCGGGAATTCCCGACAGCAGCAAATCCATGAATGTGATCTGCGCGTTCACCGGGCCGAGCGCAACCGCTACTGAATACGGCGCGTCCGGAGAAGGAAGGTGCGTGCGGCCACTAGTACCGATGTGGATGCAAATTGCGATGTCGGTTTCGACCGCTGCTTCCCACACCGGGTCCCAGTGATTGGTGTGGAACGAGGGCTGGTCGAAGGGCGTCATGCTCTCGGGGAAACTGACGGCGCGCACGCCGCGAGCGGCGCACCGGCGAATTTCTTCCGCCATCAGCTTCGGGTCCCACAGCTGGCCGATCATCATCGGGATGTACAGCCCGGGCACCGAGGCGCACCACTCTTCGAGCATCCAGTCGTTGTAGGCCTTCACGCACAGGTCGGCGAGCGTCTTGTCCTTGGCCGTAGTGAACCGTTGGCCGGCGAAACGCGGGAAGGTCGGGAAACACAAGCTGCCGCGCACACCATCCTGCAATAGGTCGCGAGCGCGCTGCACGGGGTTGTAGCAACCCTCGATCATGTCGGCATAGCTCGTCGGGTCCATGGCGAAGTCTTTGAACTCTTTGCCGGCGACGGCGTTGAGACCCATCGTCGCGATCTGCTCGCCTTCGAACTCCCAGGCTTCCGAGCCGTCGTCTTTAGTGATGACGCGAGGACCGGCATCTTGATACTTGGCGGGCAACCGATCCGTCCATACCTTCGGCGGTTCGATGATGTGGTCATCGACGCTGATCAGGTCGAAATCGAGCTTCGGAACCATGCTGGCCCTCCTGTCTTCACGACACGTCTTTCACGACACGTCTGCGATCCTGAGACTATAATAGAGCATACTGATTTGTCATAACGCTGAATTGTGAGGGACTGAAATGCGTGTACGCGTGGCCGAAGAGATCTGTCAAGGACACACGTTGTGCGCGACCGCCGCTCCGAAGGTATTCGCCCTGAGCGAGGAAGACGGCCATGCGATCGTGCTGCTCGCCGATGTTCCGCCGGAACTCGAGGCCGACGTTCGCCGCGCCGCGCTCGGTTGTCCCGAGCAGGCAATTCAGATCTCCTAGGTCGCTTCAGGACTGGGCGACAACCTTCTTCGCGAGCAAGTCGTCGATGCGGCCACTGTCATAGCCGATCTCCTCTAGTACCTCGCGCGTTTGCATGCCGACTGTCGGAGCTGGCCGCGGTGCTTCGTACGGCTGGTTGTCGACGATGACGGGTTCGCCGATATAGGTGAATGGCCCCGCTATCGGATGGCTGCCTTCGACGATGATCTGCCGCTGCGCGATGTGCGGGTCGTCGCGCAAACTGGCAACACCCTGGTTGGCCGGGCCGATCGGTATCCGCTCGCGAATGGCGAGTTCGATCCAGTGTTGCTGCGGTTGGCTGCCGATGATCGTCTGGATCTCGCGGCGAAGTTCGTAATCGTCGCGACCAAAGTCGATGGCACCAGCTTCTGTTTGCCGATCGATCAAATCGGCGCGGCCGACTGTTTCACAGAACTTCTTCCAGAACTTGGGCTCAATGCAGCAGAACAGCACGTACTTCTTGTCGGCCGTTTCGTAGTACTGATATTTGGCACCGGTAAACGGTTCGCTGCCGGGCTCACGCAAGCCGGTGGTGTCGGTGAGGCGGTGATGGTTCAGTCCGTAGATGGCGCCGATCCAACCCTGCGAGATAACCGAATCGGCAGCGGACGCGTCAAGGAACGCACCCTCACCGGTGCGATCACGGCGATGCAGCGCGGCCACGACGCGCAGCGCCGCGTGGATCGCGCCAGCAGCCGTTCCATCGCCGCCACCAGTTGTCCCCCACATCAGTTCCCGGTTCTCAGCGATGCGCACCAATCCGTCGTCGCTCATTGCGACGGTGACCGATGCCGCTTGAGCATTCATCATCTGGCCGTGAGTAGGAATCCCCGCGTACGGTCCTTTGCGACCGAAGCCTGTGTACTGGCAATAGATGATGTCGGGCTTGTGCTGTCGCTGCGCTTCGTAGCCGATGCCAAGCCCGTCGGCAGCGGAACCGGCGAATCCGTCGATGAAGATGTCGGCGTTGCGCTGCAGATCCCAGAAGACATCGAGCGCACCGGCGGCGCGCAGGTCGAGAGCGATGCTGCGCTTGTTCTTGTTGACCTGCAAATGCGCGGGACTGTGCCGCGGTTCGATCTGCCCAAGGATGTCGCGCAAGTAGTCGCCAGTGCCGGGCGACTCGATCTTCACCACGTCGGCGCCGAGGTCGGCGAGGTGCATGCCAAGCGTGTCGCCGTTCAGCAAAATTGCCGATTCCAGAACGCGCACGCCGCTGAGCAGGTTGCTCATTTGAGTAACGCACCGCCGTCGACGCGCAACGTGATGCCGGTCGTGAAGGTGTTGGTTACGAGGAATTGAACTGCGTGCGCAATCTCTGCGGGCTGACCGACGTGGCCAACTGGCATCGATGCAGCGAGCCGAGCGAGCGCGGCGTCGGGATCGTTGCCAAGTGCCCTTCGCAGCACTTCCGTTTCGACCGCGCCAGGGCAGATCGCGTTCACGCGGATCGGTGCGAGTTCGACGGCCATCGCCCGGCAGAACGATTCGACCGCCGCTGTCGCAACTGCGCCGGGCGAGCGCTCGGCACGAGGGCGGACCGCCGAGACGCCGGAACAGAACGTGAACGACCCGTCGGCTGGCATGCGCGGCGCGAACACCGCGCAACAGTTGCGCGCCGCCCACACTCGCGCGTCGAAGGCCGCCATGAACAGGTCGTGCGTCGCCTCGCCGATCGGCGACGACGGTTGCAGCCCGGCGAAGGAAACAACATGGTCGACTGCGGGAAGCTGATCGGCAAACTCGCGCAGTGCGGCTTCGTCGGTGGCGTCGAGCACCCCAACGGTCACCTGCCCGCCGAGCGTCTTCCCCGCTTCCTCGGCCTTGGCGCGGTCGCGACCAACAACCGCAACCTTGGCGCCCGCGGAGATGAGGAGTTGCGCGGTCGCGAATCCCATTCCCGATGTGCCGCCAATGATCACCGCCGTACGCCCCTGGAGTGTCATCGGCAGAAAAGTACCCTAAATCGCCGTAGTCGGCCACGCTCAAAACGTCGGGGGTACTTCGTCCATTAGTGTCCTGAAAGTGAACCTTGTACATACCCGCACGAGCGCGCCCAACGGCGGCAGGAAAATGGGCGAAGTACTAGCGGAGAGGATCGAAAACGAGATCGTCGCTTCCGGGTGGCAGGTCGGCCAAGTAATCGGTTCCGAGGCAGAACTCTGCGAGCGCTATGGCGTCAGCCGCGCTGTGTTCCGCGAGGCAATTCGCCTCGTCGGACATCACGGCGTCGCCGAGATGCGGCGCGGCCCGGGTGGCGGGCTTGTCGTCATCGAGCCAAACGTCGACGCAGCGGTGCGCGCTGTGCTGTTGAATCTCGAGTACAACCACATCAGCCCCAGCCAGATGATCGAAGCGCGCTCGGCGATCGAGGTTGCGTGTGTACGTGCGGCGACGAAGGCGTTGACCAAGGCCGGTGAGACGGCCATTCGCGATCACATGGACCGCGAAGTTGAAATGATCTTGGCCGGGTGGAATCCCGACGAGCCGAGCGAGGATTATCCGTCCAACCGTTTCCACCTGCTGCTCGCCGAGTTGACGGGCAGCCCGGCGATGGTGATGTTCGTGCAGATCCTCAGTCGCGTGACCAGCAGGCACGCCAGTCCCGTTGGGTCGGCCGAGGATCTCGAGGAGCGCGCGCAGCAGATTCATCGCGTGCACATGCGCATCGCCGAAGCAATTCTTGCGCGCGACGCCGACACCGCAGAGCGCCGGTTGCGCCGTCACGTCGGAGCCATTGAGGGCTACCTCAACGAATAACGGCAACGAATAACGGCAACGAATAACGGCAACGAATAACGGTATGTGCACCGCGCTCTCTCAGGCACCGCCAGGCTGTTGCTGTGCTCGTCGTCGGCTTCGCCACGACTGACGAGGCGCAGTGTTCGTAGTCGCGCGTTCGCTGCGGCATGCGCAGCGCTCGCCGATCGGAACGTCGGCCAAGACCCGGTCAACATGAGCGCCACATCCAGCCCACGTCGGTCGGTCACACACTTTGCAACTCACTTGTCGACACATACCCCCTAGGGTATCATGGCTTACGCGAGTTTCATGAACATTTTTTGAACGTCGGCCAACGCGTAGCCCTCTTTTGCTGCCCGTTCAGGATCGGATACGCACCATGTGAGGCCCGCCGCCACGAGCAAGAACGCGGCCTGCTCCAAAGCTTTGGTCACCGCGGTGAGTTGGGTGACAACTTCTCGACAGTCACGGCCTTCTTCCAGCATCAGGCCGACACCGCGTACCTGCCCCTCCGCGCGACGCAGTCTCTTCTTGAGATCGGCAAGTGTCTCCTCAGATAACTCCACAGCGTCCTCTCCTCTCGGCCGAAGGAGTCGGCCATCAGCAACCGAGTGTATCATTTATACCCTACGGGGTATATAGTAGTCGACGAAACGCAACCGCAGGAGGCCGGATCACATGTTCTTTCGCCAGTACTACCTTGAATGCCTTTCGCACGCGAGTTATCTCATCGGCGACACCGCCACCGGCCGAGCCGTGGTCGTCGATCCGCAGCGCGACATCGTCGAGTACCTCGCCGACGCGGAGTCACACGGTCTGCGGATCGAAACAGTTTTGGAGACCCACTTCCATGCCGACTTCCTGTCCGGTCACCTGGAACTTGCCGAGCGCACCGGCGCCACGATTGGGTATGGGCGCGCGGCCGAGGGTCGAACGGAATTTCCGATCACTACGTACGCCGATGGCGACCTGATCCGCTTAGGTGAGGTCGAGCTGGAAGTTCGCGAGACGCCGGGGCACACGCCTGAGTCGATCAGCATCGTCGTCTACCCGCGCGGCGCCAGTGCTGCCCCGTACGGTGTGCTGACCGGCGACACAATGTTCATCGGCGATGTCGGCCGCCCCGATCTGTTGTCCTCCGAAGGCGTGACGGCGGACGAGTTGGCCAGCCAACTGTTCCACTCACTGCACGAGAAACTGCTCACCCTCCCGGACGACACCAAGGTCTATCCGGCGCACGGCGCGGGCTCGGCATGCGGCAAGAACCTGTCGACGGAAACTGTGTCGACAATTGGCGAGCAGCGACGCATGAACTACGCGCTGGCACCGATGACCGAGGAACAGTTCGTCGAAGCCGTCACGCAGGGTCAGTCGGTGGCACCGCTCTACTTCTCATTCGCGGCCAACCGCAACCGCGAGCAGCGAGAACTGCTGCCGGAGGACATCACTGTTCCGACTCTGACGATCACGGAGGTCCTCGCGCGCCAGCGCGAAGGTGCGGTCGTCATCGATGCTCGCGACGACACCGCATTCGCCGCCGGACACCTACGCGGGTCGATCAATGTCGGTCTTGGCGGACGGTTCGCCGAGTACGCGGGCGAGGTGATGACACCCGAGACGCCCATCGTGTTGGTGACTCCGCCCGGACACGAACCTGAGGCCAAGGTTCGCCTGGCCCGAATCGGATTCGACAACGTCGTGGGGGCACTCGAGCACCCCGTCGCCACTTTCCTCGCCCAACCCGAACTGGTCGAGCGACTCTCTCGCTTGTCGGCTGAAGCGCTTGCCGAACGGATTCGCGCCGTCGACGATCTCGTCGTCATCGATGTGCGCAACCCAGGCGAAGTTGCATTGGGCGGAATCGACGGGGCGCTACCTATCAGCTTGCCGGCACTGTTCACCCAGCTCGATGTCCTCGACCGCGATGCGCCGACCGTGGTGTACTGCGCGGGCGGCTACCGCTCGGCGATTGCGTCCAGCCTGCTACGCAGTCACGGTTTCACGGACGTCTCGGATTTGGTCGGCGGCTACACGGCCTGGCAAACCCTCAGCCCCCAGCGCTGAGACATGCGCGCGCTTCTCGCCTCTCCACTGGGGTTCCTCATCGGACTGTCGCTCGCTGCCCTCGGCGGCGGCGGGTCCATCCTGGCTGTTCCCGCGCTCGTGTACGCCGCCGGACAGTCCCCCAAGCAGGCGACCTCGACCTCGCTCGTGCTGGTCGCCATGACAGCTGTGGTCGGCATCATTCCCCAATGGCGCGCCGGACGTGTTCGTGTCGCCGCCGGCGCGACTTTCGGCCTTACAGGCGTCGGCGGCTCGCTACTCGGCTCGCACTGGAACAAAGCAGCGGACCCCAACGTGCTACTACTCGCATTCTCCGGTCTGATGATGCTCGCCGCCTACGGGATGTGGCGCGGGGTGCGAAAGCCGAAGACGGTGCCAGCGCCGCAGCCAGTGACGTCGATGACGATGACGATCGTGAAGGTCGTGGTCGCAGGCACCGCCGTCGGGTTACTCACCGGATTGTTTGGCGTCGGCGGTGGCTTCGTCATCGTGCCCGCGCTGGTACTTGCCCTCGGTTTCGCGATGCCGGAGGCGATCGGTACGTCGCTGCTGGTGATCACCATTAACTCGCTCATCGCGCTCACCACGCGGTTGCCAGCTGGAAACATCGAGTGGTCGACTGTGATTCCGTTTGCTGGCACCAGTCTGGTCGGAATCTACGTCGGTCACCGACTGGCTACATCTCGCGACTCCAGTTCGCTGCAGCGCTGGTTCGTCGGTCTGCTCGTCGTCGTCGCGATCTACACGGCAGTGCACTCCGGCGTCGCCCTGCAACGAGCGGACTAATCCGCATCGGCCTCGGGAAGCTTCAGGCCTTTGAGCATGACCGCGTTGACGGCAACGATGATGCTCGACCCAGACATCGACAGCGCAGCGATCTCGGGGCGAAGCACGAGGCCGAAGGCGGGTTCGAACACACCTGCGGCGATCGGGAGTGCGATGAGGTTGTATCCAACCGCCCAGCCGAGGTTCTGGCGCATCTTTCGTAGCGTGCCCCGTCCGATTCGCAGTGCGACTGCGACATCGAGCGGATCCGAGCGCATCAGCACAAGATCCGCTGTCTCGATCGCGACGTCGGTGCCCGCTCCGATCGCTATGCCAATGTCGGCTTGCGCGAGCGCAGGGGCGTCGTTCACGCCGTCGCCGACCATGGCGACCTTGCGGCCCTCGGCTTGAAGCTCCGCGATCTTGGCCGACTTATCACCGGGTAGAACCTCCGCGATGACAGTTTGCACACCGAGGAGTCCGGCGATTCGATTGGCGGTTGCTTCGTTGTCGCCGGTGAGCATCACCACCTCGACACCAAGTTCTCGTAGCGCGACTACGGCGGCGGCAGCAGTCTCACGTGGCGCGTCAGCCATCGCGATCAGGCCAACAGCGCGACCATCGACAGCCACGACCACCGCTGTGCGCCCGTTCTCGGCGAGTTGCTGACGGCGCTCGGCGAGCGGTCCGATATCGACCTTCTCGCGTTCCATCAGCCGCCGGTTCCCGACCGCGACGCGTCGCCCATCGACGGTTGCGATCGCGCCGTGGCCGGGCACGCTGTCGAACGCCTCAGCGCGCAACACAGTCGCTCCACGAGCCTCAGCAGCGAGCACCACCGCTTTCGCGAGCGGGTGCTCTGACTCTCTTTCGACGGCCGCTACCAGCGCAAGCATCTCTGACTCATCGATTCCATCGCTGATGATGTCGGTTACTTCTGGTTCGCCCTTTGTCAGAGTCCCCGTTTTGTCCATGACGACGGTGTCGATACGTGCCGCCGCTTCGAGCGCCATCGCGTTCTTGAACAACACGCCGCGTTGGGCACCGAGCCCGGTGCCGACCATGATCGCCGTCGGCGTCGCCAAACCGAGTGCATCCGGACAGGTGATGACGACGACCGTGATCGCGAACAGCATCGCTTCTGACACTGGTCGGCCGGCGATGAAGTCCCACACGATGTAAGTGAGCCCGCCACCGACCAGTGCGACGAACACAAGCCAGAACGCGGCCCGGTCAGCGAGCCGCTGACCCGGTGCCTTCGAGTTCTGCGCTTCCTGTACCAGTTTGACAATTTGTGCGAGTGCTGTGTCCGCGCCAACCTTGGTCGCCCGCACTCGAAGAGTTCCCGTGGTGTTGAGGGTCGCACCGATGACCTGGTCGCCCGCTGCCTTGTGAACAGGCAAACTCTCACCGGTCACCATCGACTCATTGATGTCACTTTCGCCGTCCTCAACCAGACCGTCGACAGCCACTTTCGCGCCTGGCCGGATCAGCAGCAGGTCGCCGACCACGACTTCTGCCGTCGGAATCTCGATCTCTACACCATCACGAATAACGACGGCCTGCGGTGGGGCCAGGTTGATCAAGGCGCGGATCGCATCGTTGGCGCCCCCTCGGGCGCGCATCTCAAACCAATGGCCGAGCAGCACGAACGCAGTCAAAACGCAAGCAGCTTCGTAGAACACCTCACCTCCGCCGGTGAGTGTGACGACCAACGAATACAACCAACCCGCCGCCACAGCGACTGCCACCAGCACCATCATGTCCAGTGTCCGTGCCCGCAGCGCGCGCACCGCGCCGTCAAAGAAGATCCATCCAGCCCAGAACACGACGGGCACGCTGAGGATCAATTGCAAGATGTCGTCGCGCATGCCGAACGGCGCGCTCACCTCAAAGTTGACGACGTCGCGTCCGATCGGGGACCACAACAGGATCGGAATCGACAGCACTGCTGCGACAACGAACCGACGACGCATGTCGATGACCATTGAGGCCATCGACATGCCAGCGTGACCACCGTGACCCATCGCCTCGTGCGGCGACCGGTCCGTCGTTTCGTGGTCGTGGTTCAACGAGTGCGTGCGCTATTCATGGCGTCGAGGCGACGCTGGAATTCGTCGGCATCGATCTCGCCGGACGCGAGACGGTGGTGCAGGACTTCGTCGGGTGTGCGCTGCGTCGAGTTCGCTCGGCTGCGTCCGCCGAACCCGAAGATGATGATCGCAACGACGGCCGTTACCAGGACGAGCATCATTCCACTCATCCAGAACCAATCGCCCCCATTCATATCGTGGTCCCACATTGCCGATCTCCATTCTCTGAGTGTGTTCAAGTGTCATGACGACACCGTGTAGTAGTGATCCTACGGCGGCCGACCGGGTAGCGGTAGGGTCATTGCATCTCAGCTCGGCGAGAGAAACCTACGCGTGCTGATTACACGCGTTGAGCGAAGGTCATCCTCCTGATCCGACTGCGACGGGCAGGCCAGCTCGTTTCCATTCTGGGTAGCCGTCCTCGAGGCGCACCGCCTTGAAGCCGCGTCGGCGAAGTTGGCGCACGGCATCGTCGGCGTAGACGCAGTAGTGGCCACGGCAGTAGGCCACGATCTCGATGTCTTTGGAGAGCGAACGAAGGCGGCGCAGCTCTGCGACAGGGATAGACCGAGCACCGGGAATGTGGCCAGCTTCAAACTCGGCGGCGGGGCGCACGTCGAGCACGACGACATCCCCCGCGGTCAGGCGCGCTTGGAGCTCCTGGCGAGTGATGGGTTCCAGCCCATTGCGTCCGCCGACGTACGCCTCGGCGAGCTCGGCGATGCCGGCGACGTGTTCCTCGGCGATGTCGCGCATCGCCACCCACAGGTCACCGACGCGATCGCTGGCCAGCATGTAGATGATGCGGGTGCCTTCCCGCCGCGTGCGCAGCACCCCAGCGCGGGCCATCGCCCGCAGATGATGCGACGTGTTAGCGACGCTTTGCCCGATCTCATCAGCGAGTTGCTCGACCGAGCGCTCGCCCTGGGCGAGAACGTCGACGATCTCGGCTCGCCGGCCGCCAGCCAACGCCTTGGCTACCTCCGCGAACGCGTCGTACAACGCGTTCTTCGCTGCCCTGTCACCCAACGTCGACCTCCGATCAGATGTATTCAAAGTACTCATTGAATATCAGGACGGCAAGGGATATATTCAAGCAATCACTTGAATATGAGGAGAAGGGTAACGACGGATGAAAGTGCACGAATTCCTGGATGAAGGCCTTGGGCACTCGTCGTACGTAATCGATCTCGGCGACGGAACCGCGGCCATCGTTGACCCACCACGGTTCCCGATCGCCCACGAAACACTCGTCGACCGGATCGGCCTGCGTGTCGCGTGGACGCTCGACACGCACTCGCATGCGGACTACGTGACCGGCAGTCCCGCGCTTGCCGACCGCCTGGGCGCGACGTTCATCGCTCCCGCGGCCTCGCGTCTCGCCACACCGCATCGTCCCGTGCACGACCGCGAACGCGTGGATCTCGCACCAGGTGTCGAGCTGATCGCGCTCGCAAGACCCGGCCACACCCCCGACCACCACGCCTACCTCCTCTCCGAAAACGGCACGCCGGTCGCGTTGTTCTCTGGTGGTTCGTTGATGGTCGGCGCAATCGGACGCACCGACCTGTGCGGACCGGAACTGGCCGAGCCGCTCGCGCATGAAATGTTCCGTTCGCTACGGCGCTTCGACGATCTCCCGCCGGACGTGGCCGTGTACCCGACGCACGGCGCCGGGTCGTTCTGCTCGGCGCCCGGTGGGTCGCAGCGCACCAGCACCATCGGCCACGAACGAGCCGCGAACCCGCTGTTCGCGATTCGAGACGAGGACAACTTCGTCGAGCAGCTCATCGACGGCTTCGGAACCTTTCCCAGCTACTTCGCCCGGCTTCCAGAGTTGAACCGACTCGGGCCAATCCCGTACGCGACCATTCCCGACCTAGCACTCATCAGCCCCGACGATCTGGCGCGTCACCTCGACACCGGCGGGATCGTCATCGATGCCCGCTCTATCGCCGCGTTCTCTGCCGGGCACGTGCCGGGGTCGATCTCGAACTCGTTGCGGCCGGTGTTCGCGAGCTGGCTCGGCTGGCTGATCGCGCCAGACCGGCGGCTTGCCTTCGTCCTCGACCCCGACCAAGACCGCGCCGATCTCGTTCGCCAATGCCTCGACGTCGGCCACGAGCACCTCATCGGCGAGCTCGCCGGCGGCATCGACGCCTGGACCAACAGCGGGAGAGCAACGACTGCGACACCGCTCGTCGACCCGACCCACATGACCGACTGTGTGATCGACGTCCGCCAGGCCAACGAGTACGAGGCCGGGCACGTACCCGATGCGATCAATATCGAGCTGTGGCAGGTGCCGACCGCTGACCTGACTGCCAATCTGACTGCCAATCTGACTGCCAATCTGACTGCCAATTCGACTGAGGGGCCGCTGACGGTGATGTGTGGCCACGGCGAACGGGCGATGACCGGTGCCAGCCTGCTCGCCAGACGAGGGCGCTGCGACGTTGTCGTCCTCGACGGTGGGTCCGAGACCTGGTCGGCTGCCACCGGGCTCGCATTGGAAGTCGGATGACGAGCACGCCAGCTCCCGAGACATCCGCGGCACCGCTGCGACTCGGGTTAAAGGAGAACCTGGCCCAGTTCTCGCTGCTCGTCGGCGTGAACGCCTTGGTCGGCGGCATGATCGGCCAGGAACGCACCGTGCTGCCGCTGCTCGCCAAGGAGGAGTTCCACCTCACCGCGTTCACCTCAACGCTCACCTTCATCGCCGCCTTCGGACTCGTCAAAGCTGCCACCAACTTCTTCGCCGGAACACTCGGCGATCGTTACGGACGCAAACCTGTCCTGGTCGCGGGCTGGATCGTCGGCATCCCGATCCCGCTGTTGTTGATGTGGGCGCCAACGTGGGGATGGGTCGTGTTCGCCAACGTGCTCCTCGGCGTCAATCAAGGCCTCACCTGGTCGACCACGGTGATCATGAAGATCGACCTGGTCGGCCCCGCGAGACGGGGATTCGCGATGGGACTCAACGAAGCCGCCGGCTACGGCGCGGTGGCGGTGACGGCGCTCGCGACCGGCTACATCGCGCAACGGTACGGGCTTCGGCCGGAACCGTTCTTCCTCGGCCTTGCCTTCGCCGGGCTCGGTCTCGGCATCTCCGTGCTGTTCGTGAAGGAGACCCTCGGCCACGCGAAACACGAGGCCGTCAACCACACGTCGAAACCCGGCGACCATCACGAAGGATTGACGACCGGGCAGATCTTCACGCTGACGTCGTTCGGCGACAAGGCGTTGTCGTCGTGCTCGCAGGCCGGGCTCGTCAACAACCTCAACGATGGGCTCGCCTGGGGACTGTTCCCGATCTTCTTCGCCTCATCCGGCCTGTCGATCGGGCGAATCGGAATCCTTGCGGCGTTGTACCCGGCGGTGTGGGGACTCGGTCAGCTGTACACCGGCGGTCTGTCAGATCGCGTGGGGCGCAAGCCGTTGATCGTCGCCGGGATGGTCATTCAAGCCGTCGCACTTGTATGGATCGCTGCGACCGGAAACTTCTGGGCGTGGGCGGCGGGTGCAATGCTGATCGGTGCTGGCACCGCGATGGTGTATCCGACTCTGCTCGCCGCGATCGGTGATGTCGCTCACCCGACCTGGCGCGCCCGCTCGGTCGGCGTCTATCGGCTGTGGCGCGATGGTGGCTTCGCGGTCGGCGCGCTGCTCGCTGGCATCCTCGCCGACCTGGTCTCGATCCCCGCCGCGATCTACACAGTTGCTGCACTCACTGCGTTCTCCGGGCTGTTCGTCGCCGTCCGCATGTACGAGACCCACCCGCGCTGACTTCATCCTCAGCAGGGGTTGCTACGCCATAACGTTACATGTAACGTTATGAGGCATGACTCGCCAACGGAGCACCACACCAATCACAGGCGCGGAACGAGTCCGTGACCATCGCAATCGGCTTCGCGCCCAAGGACTCCGCCCTATCCAGATCTGGGTACCGGACGTGCGCTCACCAAGCTTCGCCCGGCAAGCTCACCAGCAATCGCTGGCTGTCGCCGCGAGTACCCGGGCTGCGGACGATCAGGCATTCATTGACGCGTCCAGCTTGGATGAGGAGTGAGGCGGACCGAGATCTGGACCGCGGCCGGCGGCAGTGGATACATAGGCAAACCCCGACCGGTCGTCATCGTGCAAGATGATCACTTCGCTGGCACCGACTCGGTGACGATATGCGCATTCACCACCGACCTCACGTCCGCGCCGCTGTTCCGGGTGGCAGTTGTCCCGGATCTGTCCAACCGGTTGAGCGAACCGTGCAGCCTGATGATCGACAAAATCACCACGGTGCCGAAATCCAAATTAGGTGAACGCATCGGGACCTTGGGGGATGACGACATGCTCAGACTTGTGCGATCCCTGATCGTCTTCCTTGGCCTGGCATCCTGAGGTTGTACGTCAGTGACCGTGGAGACGGTGGATGTCGGGAAGATGCTCATGTTGATGCGCCAACACAAGGTGACGGTGGGCCGAACCCGAGAGGACCTCGATCGCTGCCAGCGAATGGTGCGAATCGGTCGCGTCGATCGGATGGGCATGCTCGAACACCTCATGCGTGTGCGCGTAGCCGTGGTGTGCGCTTCCGACGATCAACACCCCGGTCAACGAGACGGCGAACGCCACCGCCAAAGTCACCGTCAGGCTCTCGCCGAGCAACACGTTGACCGAACCGGCCACCACACCCTTGGTCAGTGTGATTCGTGCCGGGCTGTAGCTGTCGAGGCTGGCGGCCACCGCGTTGTCGACACCCCAACACACACACGCACCGACCACCAGCAGCGCGCGGCCGATGTTCTCGCGTAGGAACACTCTGGCGATGATTGCGGTCGCGACCAGCTCGAGGTTGAGTAACAGCGACACCATCCCTACAGGTGTGCGACCGAGGGCCAGCTACGCCCGGCCGCGGTAACTTCTAGCGGGCCAATTGGAGTTTGGCGATGGCGGTCGCATTGCAGTTGGTCGGCCGGCAGACCGAACTTGCGCAATTGCAAGACGGACTCGCTGCGGGGCGCCACCAGCTCATCGTGGGTGAGGCCGGGGTCGGCAAGACACGCCTCGCTGCGGAGGCGATCGGGTTGCTTGCTGGCGGAGATTCCGATTGGAGACGCGTTACTGGCACTCCGACCGCTGGCACAATTCCGCTCGCCGCTTTTGCAGCCTTTGCACCAGACCTGCTCGGCCTTGATGTCGTGCGGGCTGTGCTTGACACATTGCCCGGTGATCAACGAGGCGTCGCGTCATCTTCGTTCCTGCACGTTGATGACGCGCATTGGCTCGACGATGCCTCGGCCACCGTTATTCACCACCTGTGCATCGACGGCAGGATTCGACTGGTCGTGACGATGCGCTCGGGAGAACCCGTGCCGCCATCAGTGTCGGCGTTCCTGCGCAATTCCGAATTCGACGTGACCACATTGCGGCAGCTGACTCACGATGAACTCACGACCCTTCTCCGGTCAGCCTTAGGTGGCCCGGTCGACGGAGCTACCGAGGCGCGATTGCTCCACGCCGCCGGCGGCAACACCTTCTTCTTGGTCGAACTGATCAGTGGAGCTCTCGGCGCGGGCCTGCTTTCTCTCGTCGGTGGGTTATGGAGACTGAGCAGCGACCATGCCTTCGCGCCGCTACTTGAGGACGTGTTGCGGGCCAAGTTCGAGCCGCTCTCCGCCGATGCACGCGATGTCATCGAGATGATCGCGCTGGCTGGTTCGTTGCCGGTCGAGATGGTGGCCACCTCTGACTTCGCGGAAGCCGTCGAGCAACTCGAACGGTGCGGCCTAGTGCGTTTCAGTGATCAGGAAATAGGCCTCGACCACCCGCTGTATGCGGAACTGCTGACCCGACGACTACCGCGGCTTGCTCGGCTTCGTCATTGTTCGCTGCTGGCCGAAATGTTTGAACGGCGCGGCGTTACAACTCGACAAGCTCGGCTGCAGACGGCTCTGTGGCGGCTAGAGACGGGAGCCCAACTAGAGCATGACCGTCTGCTTGGCGCCGCGATGGATGCCAGAGATGCTGGCGACACAGCACTCGCCGCGCGCTTCGGAGCGGCTGCTTTCGACAAAGAAATGGGGGCTGAGTCGGCGCTGTTGACATCGTGGTGCCTCGGTGAGCAGGGCAACCATCGCGGAGCTCTGGACATTTTGAGAAGAGCGGCACGCGTGGCGAGCGACTTCGGTGAGCAGGCCGCGATCGGCATGCGTATCGCCGAAGAACTGTGGTGGGGCGAGCGCGACGTCACAGCAGCACTCGAGGCTCTGGCCGCAGCTCGCACGCGTCTGGGAACGCAACCGGAGGCCGCTGTTCTTGATGCGCAAGCGGCCGTCTTCATGATGCTTCGTGGCCATTGCACCGAAGCACTCGCAAGCTACGAGCTCGTCAAGCATCAGTTGTCTGACGTTCGTTCGGTATCGGCACTCGCGATTGCGCTCAGCCTGACCTACAACGATTCAGCGGCCGAGGGAGTTACCGTTGCCGAGCAGGCCTTCGAGAGGGCGCTTGCCGATCCACCCAAAGTAATTGGTGACGCAGGCACCCATTTGGTCAGCCGAACGCTCAGCCTGCTGCACAGCGACCGAGTGGCGGAAGCAACAGAGCTTGCCGACTTCATCTACCAGGCGACCATCTTCCTGGCCAGCCGTCAAGCACGCGCCTGGGCCGCGGCTGTGCGCGGCCAGAGCGAACTTCATTCGGGCCACCTTGCCGAAAGCTGGCGCGATCTGCGCGAGGCGACGTCGCTGTGGGTCGATTGCTCGAAGTTTGGTTTGGCCCAGTGGTGTGCATCTGGTGCTGCGTTGGCGGCGGCGGCACGCGGCGATGTCCAACTGGCGAGTGAGTCGATGCAAGAAGCGACACAGTTCGACGCCACCGGGTTTGAAATCCTGAACGTCACCTACGAACGGGCGCTGGCATGGACAGCCGTGCTGGCTGGGCGCGACGAGGACGGTTCGGCGCTCAGTGTGGCTATTGCCGAAGCCGGTCGCCTCGGCAACTTCACTGAAGCCATCAACGGCCTAGTCGACCTGGCTCGTCTCGGCTTCACGCAAGCCGTGGTCCGCATGTTGCCCGAAATTCCGTGGCGTTCCGAAGTGGCGCAACTCCGCTATCGATTCATCACGGCCGTAGTTGCCGTTGATGCCGAACGCCTCGAGCAGGTCGGTGACGACTTCGGAAAGGTCGGCGTGCGCATATTGCAGGCCGAGTCATACGCCTTAGCGTCGATGGCGTTTCGCAGCGCGGGTGACGCGAAGCGATCGGCGTCGTGCGAGAGCCGCGCCCGGCAACTCGCGGCGTCGACACAAGCGCATACCCCGCTGCTACAAACATTGGACAGTTCACCTGTGCTGACTGCCCGCGAGCATGAGATTGCAGTGCTCGTCAAAGCAGGACGAAGCAACCGTCAGACCGCGGCGCAACTGTTCATCGCTGAGCGAACTGTGGAGAATCACCTGTATCGGGTTTTCCGTAAACTCGGCGTTGCGTCGCGAGACGAGTTGGCGACTGTCAAATTGAGTACCGCCAGCGAAGACTGAGTACTGCCAGGCCTTGACGCGTCGGTACCTGCGCGTGGTCCACTCGCAGCGTGGCAGACATCGACAAAGTTCTACACCGCCTGCAAGCCGACGGTGAATACCAGCAAGCACTGATCAACGACCCGATCGCAGCCCTCGCCCCCTACGAGTTGAACGCCGACGACCTCCGCCGACTTGATCACGCGCTCGGACGTCCAGTCGAACCGACCATCGGCTCGCTGCTCAGTCCTGCGCCACACATCGACGAAGCCGATTCGGCCGCTACCTGAATCCCGGTCGGTCGCCGGGCACTCCGAAGCGGCTGGTGGCGTAGGCGTCCAAGGCCTCGACACCGCGCCGGGCGACTCCGGATTCGGAGTCGTCGGCCTCAGCAATTCCGGTGTCGGCGTCGTGGGCCAAGGCGCGAGATTCGGCGTCGACGCCTACTCCTCCGGGGGGGTCGGCATTCGCGCGGGTGGGATGAACGGGTCCGTTTGGCTAGACGGCATACACGGCGCAGCACCTCCGGCACTCTCCTCGGGTCAACGAGAATTCGTCCGATAAAACGACGCGCCAGCGCCGGCCGAGACCGTCGCCCACGGGGTGCCTCCATCGCCTCGTGCGGCGAGGGCGTCGGCGTTTCCTGGTTGCCGTTGATCGGGGTGGTTGTGGTTGTGGTTCAACGAGTGCGTGCGGTGTTCAAAGCGTCAACGCGACGCTGGAACTCGTCGGTGTCGATCTCGCCGGACGCGAGGCGGTGGTGCAAAACTTCGTCGGGCGTCTGACGCGGCGAGCTGCCCCTGCCGTTCCTGGCGAACCCGAAGATGACGATCGCAGCGACGGCCGCTACGAGGACGAACATCACTCCACCCATCCAGAACCAATCGCCACCATTCATGTCGTGGTACCTCATCTGCCAATCTCCGTTCTCTCAGGGTGTCGCGCCTCTTGACGACACGCTGTAGTAGTGATCGTACGCCGCGCAGCGCGCTATCTGTAGGGTCTTTGGACACTGGCGGTGGACGCTGGCGAACCAAGACGCCTAGCCGACCCAGTCGACGGCGCTCGTGCAGTTCAACGCCGGTAGGAGAACACAGTCGCCATCCCAGTCTCCAAGTGGTAGGTGTTGTGACAATGCAGCATCCACTGGCCGGGGTTGTCAGCTTCGATGTCGATCTCGGCGGTGCTCATCGGGAGGACGTTGACCGTGTCCTTGCGCGCAGAGCCGTTGCCGACCATTTGAAACGTGTGGCCATGGAGGTGGACGGGGTGGAACATCATCGTGTCGTTGGCAATCGTCAAGCGCAGCCGCTCGCCCTCAGTCACCGTGATCGGCGCTGTGTCGGGGAAACTGCGGCCGTCGATGCCGTGGATGTACCCGCCATCATCAGCGGTCAGGTGGATTCTCGTCGAGCGGTCGGGGTCCTTGGACTGCAGACGCACGGCATCGGTGGCGACGAGATCGCCGTAGACCAATTCGCGACCTGACAGCTCGCTCGGGCGTGACCCGACTTTCGGGGGCGACGTTGCGTTGCTGGTGCGCAGAATCGCTTCCCCGGCAGGGTCTTGCTTGCCCTCAGGGACCGCGACGATCGGGAACGAACCTGAGACAGCAGTGACGATCACGTCGTACCGTTCACCCATCCCGAGCACAACATTGTCGACCTCCACCGGCTGCACCGGGAACCCATCGGCGTGGGTGACCGTCAGCCGATGCCCGCCAACTGCGACGCGGTAGGCGGTGTCGGAGCCGGCGTTGATCAAGCGGATTCGGACCCGCTGTCCCGGCTGCGCGTCGATCATCTCGCGTTCGGACGGTGCGCGTCCGTTGATGACGTGCAGTGGATACGTGACATCGCCGGTCAGCCCGCCCATCATCGAACCCATGTCGCCCATACCACCCATGCCGCCCATGCCGCCCATGTGACCGGAGTGCCCGCCGCCGCTTTGCAGTTCGGCCAGTACGTCTTGCTGCGTGCGGCCGTAACCGTCGAGCCAGTCGTCGAGCATCAAGGTCACGTCGACATCGAACGCGACCGGGTCGTTCGGGTCCTCCACGATCAGCGGCGCGTACAGACCACGGTCCAACTCCAGGCCCATGTGCGGATGAAACCAATGGGTGCCTGGGTCCGGGACGGTGAACAGATACGTGAACGTGCCCGCCGGCTCCACGGTCATCTGAGTCAGGTCGTGCACACCATCCATGTCATTACGCAACGCAATGCCGTGCCAGTGCAGTGTGTTCCCAGATGTCAGATCGTTGACGAACGTCGCCTCGATCAGATCGCCGACTTGCGCTCGAATACCTCCGGCGCCGGGGCGATCTCCGAACGACCACGTCGAGACGTCACGTCCGCCGATGTTCACCGAAACCGGTGCGGCGGTGATCGTCGAGCGCACCGTGGACGCCCCCGGCTTGCGGCGCAGCGCGTCGCGCGCCTCCACCGAAGGGTCGGACGCGCTCACGAGTGCTCCGCCTGGCCCGGACGGCGACGTGCCTGATCGGCACGCGGCCAATACGAATGCAGTACCTCCGACTATCAACAGTTCCCGTCGCGACAGCACCTTCATCATCAGTCCTTCCAGATCCGCGCGGCGAGCGCGGAGATCAACGGGCGGCTTCAGGGATGTACCCACGTGGCGCCGTCATCGGCGCTGAACCAGACGGTGACGGCGTTGCCATCGTGCACTCCGCTGTAGAGCGCACCGTCAGCGCCTGCTTCGACAAGGCTGGCGTCAGGCGGGAGGGTCAACGACTGCCACGTGACACCACCATCTGTGCTTCGTTGCGCGGTCGGCCCACCCGACGCGTAGATCGTCGCCAGCCCGTCGCCAGAACTGACCCACGACGTGGGTTGTGTACCCAAGGCAACCCATGTCTGGCCGCCGTCGCGTGACTCCATCACACCCTGTTGAACGTCGGCGGCAACAACATGCTGCGTGTCGCTCGGGTCAACGAGAATTCGTCCGAAAAACGACGCGCCAGTGCCGGCCGAGACCGTCGCCCACGTGGTGCCTCCATTGGCCGAGACGGCGACGCCAAGTCCGGGACCCGCCGCGTAGAGGATGTCTCCGGCAGCACCAAATGCATGCACATCGGTGTCCAGCAGTCCGTCGTTCCGTAGTTCGAACGTCGCACCACCGTCGAGCGACCGGTTGAGGCCCGGATGGCCCGACACCCAGATCGTTGTGCCAATGATCGACCAACCCATTGCGTCGGCGTTGTCGAGCGCGCCAACGGGTGCCCAAGTCATTCCGCTGTCGTTGGATTGCGAGACGGCCGCATGACCACCAACGTAGATACGCCCGGCGACGACGGGGTCGGCAACCAACGAATGAAAATCGCCGCCAGTGATACCGACCGCGTCCGATGGCTTCTGTGACGCCGTGCCACTCGAGCCATCGGAACACGCGCCGAGCACGCTCGACACGACGAGCAAGCTGATCGTCGCCGACCTCAGGCGCATCTCAGCCCGCAGTCACGAGAGGAGTGCTTGCATCTCGGTGATCTCGGCTTGTTGCGCGGCGATCACTTGGTCAGCGAGCGCAAGCACGTCTTGGTTCGAGCCGTTCGCCTTGACAGTTTGGGCCATCACGATGGCTCCCTCGTGGTGGCGGATCATCATCTCCATCCACATGCTGTCAAAGTCCACGTCGGTCATCATTCCGAGCGCATCCATCTCCTCGACCGACATCATCCCTTCCATCGACGACATGTCGTGGCCATCGCCCATGTCCATGGTCAGCGGCTTGCCCCATGCGGTCAGCCAGCCGGACATCAGCGCGATCTCAGGGTCCTGTCCGCCTTTGATTCGGGTTGCCAGGTCGCGAACCTCCGCGCTCGCACCGACGGTGGGATCCAGCGCGATGTCGGCCATCTCGATCGCCTGCTCGTGGTGAGGGATCATGCCTTGCGCGAACGTAACGTCGGCGTCATTGAACTGATCTCCAGATGTGGCACCGCTGTCGGCGGAGGTTGTCTCTGACTTTGAGTCACCACCGCAGGCGGCGAAGGCGAGCGCGCCGACAACGAGAATTGTGCTGGCAAGGGATCGAAACTTCATGAGGGAGTTCCTTTTCGGGGAGGCGACTAAGTGGTCAGGGCGACTAGCACTACTACACAGTGTAGGTGATCCATTCACAATTAGGGCGTCAGGTCACGGGCCAAATTCCGAGGGCGGTGCCGGTGACCTGGCCAACGATCCCGTCGGATACAAGTCCGCTCGCGGTCTGGAACGCCCTGACGGCCGAGTCGGTCGGCGCATCGAAGATGCCAGCAACGGCAGTCGCGAGCAGCCCACGATCGATCAGTGACTCTTGCAGGCAGGTCACGTCAGCGCCCGACGAGCCGAGCTGAAGGGTTGCTCCCGTGACGACGCAGGTTGTGGCAAGTGCGACCGAATCCGCCACTAACGGAGTGGTCGAGGTGGTGGACGTTGTTGTATTGGATGTAGTGCTCGAACCTTCTGCAACAGCAGGCGGTGACACCACCATCATCGCGGTCACCGCGATGACGAGCATCCCCACAACAAGTTCGGTACCCATTGCTCTACGGAGATTTTCGACGGCGCGTCGAGGGGTGGCCGCTTTGGAGCCAAATCGCCGTACGACTCGCTGGCGATTGATGTCGGCAACCTTGAGCATCGCACCGAGCACCACAACCTTCAGGACCAACAACCTGCCGTGGGCGGCAGAGAACAGCTGTGCGGGGCTGCCAACGAGACGAATTGATTGGACAACTCCGGTGCCGACAATCACGGCGACCGATATTGCTGCCAGTCGTCCAAATTTACTGACGACTTGTTTCAACTCATCGGGGCTGCATTCGTGAATCGCGATAAGCCCAATAATCGCGAGCCCGCCGATCCAGGCTGCGGCCGCGGCATGGTGGGCCACATCTAGTGGCACACCGATGAGCGGCCAGCGCATCGATCGCGAATGACCAGCGAAGGCCCACGTCGCCAACAGACCGAGCAGCCCGAGGAAGGCCAACGACCAACGATTCTCGTCAAGGTCGATTCTGGCCATAAACATCAACCAAGTGACCACCGCGACCAATGCGATACGAATCATGAAGGCAGTGCCAGCGTCGGTCTCCAGCGCGCCAGCGATGCCACTCCACGCCGACCACGGAGGGGTGCCTCGAACGTCGGATGCGATGACCAACACTTGGCACACCGTGGCAGCCAACGTTGCTGCGAGGGCTGATCGGACCACGCGCTGAATGAGCGGATGGTCCCACGCGGGAGCCCACACGAGGGCTGTGACCGCGATGACGCCACCGATGGCCAGGATTGCGAGGTACGAAACGAACCGCAGGAACCACCGAATCCAATCGGGAGTCACCCAAGGCTCACTGAAGCCACCTCCCGACGAAGCGGTGGGCACTGCGGCTGTCGTTGGGGTCGTCGTTGGGGTCGCGGCGACCGTCGTAACAGGCGCCGTGGGAGCAGTCGTCTCGCCGCCAGGTGGTGCAACGGTTGGTGCCACGGTTGGTGCCACGGTTGGCGGCGGCGTTGTCGCCGGAGGCGCCGCGACGGTGAATCCCACTCGTCCCGTGATGGGGTGGCCGTCGGCGCCGACGAGACGCCATCGCACTGTCACCTCTCCGGTAGGAATGGACGGCAACGGCGTGAGTACCTCCTTGTCGCCATTCGGGCCGTGAAACGAGCCGCTGAGGTCAGTACGAACGCCGGTCGCGTCAATCATCTCGATCGACAGCGTTTCGAGCGGCACCGATTTGTCGAAGACCAGCGTCAGTTGCGTCGGTGCCGACGCCACGGTCGTGCCATCCGCCGGATCGCTTGACGCCAGTGAGTTGTGAGCCGCGGCGGGGCTTGCAAAGAGCAAAACACTGGCCAGCGATACGACGAGGGTCAGGAGGATGCGACGAGCCATGGTGTGGGGAGTGCAACCCGGCCCGACGCGGGCTGGGAACTACACGATGTAAGAGACTAGCCGATCGGTTCCGGCTAACCTGTTCACGGAGGTGTGACATGGCGCGGAGACCTGACGGGGCATTAGAGCACGACATCATGATGGTGCTCTGGGAGGCCGACGGCCCGCTGCACCCCGGTGCCGTGAAGGAGCGCCTGAACACCGACTTGGCCTACACAAGTGTGGCCACAGTGCTTGGCCGACTGCATGGTAAGGGTCTGGTTCGGCGCACCGAAACCGGACGTGCGTTCGCGTACGAAGCGAGTGTCGACGAGTCGCAACTTGCCGTACGTCGCATCGGTGAAGTGCTGGCTTCAACGTCTGACAAGGGGCAGGTGTTGGCCGGTTTCGTGAGCAGCTTGTCGAAGAAAGATCTTGCCGCCTTACGCGCCATGCTCGGGCAGGACGCCCGCTGATGTTCCCGACGATCGTGCAGCCGCTGGGGGCGGCTTTGGCGCTGGCGGTAGTTGTGACCACCGCTCATCGTCGGCTCTCGCCGATAACAGCGGCTCGCGCAGTGACCACCACACTCGCAATCGTGGCAATGGCGGCCGCGCCGACAATGTGGATTCTGGCCATTGGCTACATCGCGCACGTGCCGCTACTCGGCGGGCGGTTGGACTGGTGTGCCGAAACGCTGGGTGTTCATGATCCGATCCCATCGTGGGTCGGGCTTCCTGCACTGTTTCTGGCTGTGGCTGGGGTTGTTCGGGCTCGCGCAGTCTTCAGCAATTACCGCCGATTGTGTCGCGATCACGGCGGCGCCGTGGAGGTCGCCGATCATGCTCGGCCGTTCGCCTTCACACTTCCGGGCCGCGGTGGCCACGTTGTGCTGTCGAGCGGACTCGTTGAGATTCTTGATGAAGCCGAGCAGGCCGTCGTACTTGCCCATGAGCACACGCACGCACGCCACCGTCACGACCGTTATTTGCTCACCGCCCAGCTGGCCGCCGCAGTGGTCCCGCCCCTTCGCCCGTTGGCCAGTCGATTGCAGTTCTCGCTTGAGCGCTGGGCTGACGAGACCGCAGTCGCGCACTGCGGCAACCGAGGCTTCGTTGCGCGCACGCTTGGCAAAGTTGCGCTGAGCGCGTACGCGCCGACTGGGGCGATGGGTTTTACCGGCCTCGGGGTTCCCGCCCGCGTTGCCGCACTACTCGCGCCCCCCGTAACGCCGCCGCGGGCCAGCGTCCAGGCAGCGCTGTGGGGAGCGATCATCGTGACCGCCGCACTGGCAGCGTTTCAACTTCATCACCTCGCCCGGCTCATCACCGCACTCTGCCCTGGCTGACCGAAGCTTCCTACACGTTGTAGTAGTAGAGTCGAAGCCATGGACAACGAGCAGTTCGAGCCCGCTGTTCAGTCCACTCGCAGTCGCCGGCGCACCAAGCTGCTCGCGAGCGCCGCCGTGCTGGTGATTGTCGGGTTTGCCGTGACACGGCCCGCGAGCGACACGTCGTTTCGCGCTTCTGGCGAGCCCCTGGCACTCCCTGAGGCAGCCGAGTTGACGGAGTTGTCGGCGGATCAGTTCGAAGGTGTGTTGGTCGGGCTGCATGGGACACCAGTCATAGTGAACATCTGGGCGTCGTGGTGCTCTCCTTGCCGTACCGAAACACCCTTGCTCGAACGAACCTGGCGTGCACATGGCGACGAGGTCATGATTATTGGAGTCGCCTCCAAGGACGCGGCGTCACGATCTCGTGCCTTCATGGACGAGTTCGGCGTCAGTTTTCCCAACGTGTTCGACAGTTCCGGCGAGATCCGCGCCCGTCTCGGCTTGCGCGGTTTTCCCACCACATACGTCTTTGGCGCCAACGGTGAACTGCGGACGACGATTGTCGGTGGACTCACCGAGCAACGACTGGCTGCTGTACTCGAAGATCTCCGCGGATGATCGACGTCGGCTTACTCGCATCGATCGCGATCGTGCTCATCGTTCCATCGGTCTTCGTCCCACCGTGGCCGACGTCCGCGGCAGTGATGGGGCTATTCGAGACTGCGGGCGGCGCGCTGATGATCGGGCTGGTGGTCGGACGCCTCACTTCGGTAGCGATCGACGACCCGGGATCGCTAACCAGAATCAGCGATTTGATGATCATCCGTAGTGGCGTCGAGTTTTGGCCAGGTGTCGTCGCCGGAATGGCATGGATCGCATTGAGATCGAACCACGACCACATCGCCCCGGCGCAGCGACTAGCCGCGCTCACTGCGCCGGCGCTCGTGGCTTGGGCGTGCTTCGAGGCGACCTGCCTCATTCGCGACGGCTGCCCTGGTCCGCTGAGTAATGTCGGATTGCGGCCTGATGGGCTCGTGCAACGAATGCTCCCGGTCGGTGTGCTTGCCGCCGCGACCGCGGTTGGTGCCGCGATCGCGACGCGTCACTTCCATCGTCGAGGCATGCCGAACGCGCAGGTGGTCGCGTTGGTACTCGCGTTGCTAGCAGTGATCCGGTCGGTGGCGTCGATCTGGCTCCCCCGCATCGGCGAGGGGCTGACTCGACAGCACAAAACATCGCTTGCCGTCGCTGTTATCGCGTCAGCGAGCTTTGTCGCGATCAGAGTTTTGGATCGGCGAGCAACTGCGCTGGCTGAGCGATGAACGGAGTGCTACTCCCCTTCGCCGCAGTAGCAGCCGGCGTGTTGTCAGCGACCAGTCCATGCGTGCTCCCCGTTCTACCCGGGTACCTCGCTGCCGTGTCAGCGAGCGATACCGGTCATTTCGATCACGATGGGTTGCGGGCTCGGCCAAAGATCCTGGGAGCGCTCGGCTTCGTTCTCGGATTTACGATCGTTTTCACTCTCTTGGGAGCCACCGCGTCGGCGCTCGGCGCATTGCTCTACGACCAACTCGACATGGTCCTCAGAGTCGCGGGACTCCTGCTGATCACGTTCGGTCTGCACACACTCGGTCTCTTCCGTTCACGCTTGCTGTTGAGTGAAAGTCGGCCAATTCAACTGCACTCCGTCGGCCGAGGGCCGAGACGAGCTGTTGCGTTGGGCGCCACCTTCGCCTTCGGCTGGACTCCATGCATCGGCCCGATTCTGGCGACCATCCTCACCAAGGCTGCGGCCGACTCGTCGCTGGCCGCGGGCATGCTGCTGCTGCTGCTCTACTCTCTCGGACTCGGAATTCCGTTCATCGCACTCGCGATCTGGTTCGAACAATCCGAACGGGCGCGCAAGTGGTTGCAGCGTCGAGCCAAGCTGCTGCAACGAGTCGGTGGCATTGCGATGATCGCAGTCGGCGTGGCGTACCTGACCGGACTATGGGCCACGTTGTTCTCAGGCCTTCAAGGCTGGCTGGCCCGAACCGGATGGCCGCCGATCTGACGAACCAGCACCCTGAATACGACATAGTGTAGTAGTCGTGATAACCTTGTGGTCCTTTTTCCTACGCAACTGAAAGAGAGCAACTCCAATGCCAGCCAGCACCCTTCCCACATCGCCGCTTGAGCAAGGCGGGGCGCAGCCGCGCTCCGGCAAGCTGATGGTTGCGGCGTTGGTGAGCATTGGCGTGGCGGTGATGCTGTACTTCGCGCTCGGCATGCCGGGCATGGAACACGGCTCCGGATCGACACACGACGGTATGGACATGGATGGCGCAACACCGGTGCATGTCCTCGCAGACCCTGCTGCGTTCGCGACTGCGATCGACGGAGGGTCGGCTGTCCTGATCAACGTGCACATTCCCTACGACGGCGAGATTGATGGCACCGACATGTTCATGCCGTTCGACGCGATCGATGTCGCCCAGCTTCCCGCTGACCGAACGACACCCTTAGTCGTCTACTGCCGATCAGGCAACATGTCTTCCGACGCCGTTGTCGAGCTGGTTGGCCTCGGCTACACGAACGTCGTCGAACTCGACGGGGGCATGCTGGCTTGGGAGGCAAGCGGTCGGTCGATTACGCGTGCGGGTACGGCCGACGACTGAGCGCTGTGACGAGTACGCAAGAACAACTAGCAGTGCTGGCGAACCGTTGGGTACGGGTTCACCGCCGCACCACCACCGGGATGGATCTCGAAGTGGAGGTGATTGGCCGTCGTATTACCGGTCGCGCCGACGTAGCCGATCACCTCACCCGCGCTCACGCTTCGCGAGGTGCCCTCCCATGCCGACAGATGCCCGTAGTAGTACTTGTTGCCATCGGCACCCGTGAGCCAGATCACGTTGCCGCCGAGAGTGTTGGTTTTCATCAGGACGTTGCCAGCGACAACGGCGACCACTGGCGTCCCTGCCGGGCTCATCATGTCGACCCCTTCATGTCTGCGCCCGCCGGAACGCGGCGCACCCCAGCTGTCGCCGAACGCGTTCGGGCCTGCGACGGGACACAACCATGACCCGCCCGAGACCACTGGCGGGGGCGGCGCGGGAGGAGCCTTGTGTTCGACGGGCGTAACGCCCCCACCCGCGCCCCGAGCCGGAGGCGGAAGGCTGGCTTGCTGCTCCGCTGCGGCTTGCACAGCCCGTTTTTCCGCCGCGGCCGCCTCGACGCGGCGCTGCGCTGCGAGCTTGGCGTCATGGGCTTGCTTGACCTCCTCCACTTTCAGGTGCTCATGCAGGCTGGCGAGGGCGACAAGTTGCGCGTCGATCTCGACCTGACGCGCGGCGAGGTCGTTGACCAGCCGTGCGTTCTCGACGTTGAGCGCATCAAGACTCGCTTGCTCAGCGTTCAGATCTGAACGAACGGCATCCAGGCTGTCGAGATCAGCCGCGCCCGCATCTAGCGCCACGCTGCTCAAGGCAGACAATTGCATTGCCGCGCTCGGATCGGCCATAAAGAAGAGCACCGGGCCGCTCTCGGCCCCGGTGAAACGGTTCACGGCGATCTCGGTCATAAGGGCATTCAAGGTGTCAAGGTTGGCGGAGATCTCGGCGACCCGTTGCGCTTCGGCAGCAATCTCGACTGCGAGATCCTGCGCCTGTTGTTGGGCCTGCGCCCACCGTTGCGCCGTCAGATCGGCTTGTGCCTGGAATCGCAGGATCTCTTCGGCGATTTGTTCCGATGTCTGGTTGGAGTCCGACGCGCTCGAGGTCGCGACAGGGACCACCAACACCCCGACCATCAGCAGCGCCGATGAGACGACGACGCGAGTCGCCCTCATCACGGCGAACCCGAATGTTTCATTCTCATGACAAAACCACATTAGCTTTTACATAACCTCGCAGCAACGCGATCGCGTGGCCTGACCGGAAAACCACCGTTGCGTAGGCGAGACTGTGTGCATGACCTTTAGTGGACGCAATCGCCGCCATGTGTTGACTGCTGGAACCCTGCTCTTGCTCGTCGCAGCTTGTGGCGGCACAACCCAGAAGTCGAACGAGGCCGCGGCTGAGCCGACAACGGCAAACTCCACCGTCGCATCTACGGCAGGCTCCACCGCTGCGACTTCCCCTGGCGCCACCGCCGAAGTGCCCGCACTGCTGCAGTTCACTGCACCGCTCGTCGGCGGCGGGGAATTCGCGGGAGCTGCCTATGCCGGGCGGGCGACAGCGTTTTGGTTTTGGGCACCCACTTGAAGCATTTGTAACCGAGAAGCTGCTTCGGTCGAAGCAGCAGCACAACAGTGGGCAGGCCAAGTCGACTTCGTAGGAGTCGCGTGGACGGGCAGCGACGATTCGTTCCAGGGCTTCATCGACAAGTACTCGCTGTCGTTTCCGCAAATCAGCGACGACCCGGGTGACGTATTCGCTCGCTTCGGCGTCCCCGCGCAACCAGCGTTCGTGGTGATCAACGCAAACGGTGACGCGCAGCTGTTTCTCGGAGCGATCGACGGCGGCGAGCTAGAGAACGTGCTGGCCGAAGCTGCCGGCTGACCAGGCCAGTCCGGCTTCGGCGGCTGCCAATTCGATTGCTGCCATCAACCGATCGGGCGAACCCGCGCACTCCTCCAGCGCTTGCGGTCCGAGCAACATCACTATCCCGGTTGCCGTTTCGGCGACTACTGCTGGTGCAATGCCACCGAGTGCGGCGCGGATGTTCTCGGGTTGGTCATTGAGGTGATACGTGGCGAACGGGATTGGAAGCCCAGCGCTACAGGTCTTCCAGTCGCTCTTCTCGCGGACGAGTCCGTGCGTGATGTCGCACAGCGCGCAATGAGCACGCCCAAGCCGAGCACCGATCCAGTACGCGAATTCACCGCGCAACGTGCTCTCCGCGTTGTAGACACCGACGAGCCTGACGATGGTTGACGACTCAGAACCGATCACAGCCGCAGCGTAGTGAGCAGCGACAACGGTTCGGGCCGAGGTCGACGAACGTGAGCGATTCGAGTGTCGGCCGACCGCGCTCGCCCTCTGAATTCCCAAGTGTGGCGATGCGAGTCGCTGCGGTGACTTCATGGAACGAACCGAAGAACGCGAAGTTGTTGGCGTGACGCTCATAGTGCGCTCAGCGCCATCGTCTGGCCACCCACGTATCGCGCTCGTCTCTTTCGCATCGTCAAACCTAGACGGACGCAGCTGGTACGTGCCGGTTAGTCGGCGCGCGCGGGCAAGAAGCGACCGGCGAAGACGGCACCCGCTGCGGCGACACCGGCGGCGACAAAGCAGCCGGCGCTCAGTCCGCTGAGGAATGCCTGGCTGACCTGGTCGAGATACGGCTGTGCGCTCGCTCCCAGCTGGCCGGCGACGACTCGTGCCGCGCCGACGGACTCCTCGGTGAGGTGTCGAACTTCCTCGGGCAATTGCGCGAAGACTCCGCCACCGTCGCGCAGGTCGGCGACGTAGACCGAAGTGAACACGCTGCCGATGATCGCGACACCGAGCGTTCCGCCGAGTTCGCGCGTTGTGTCGTTGACGGCCGAGCCGACACCCGCTTTGTCGGCGCTCAGCGAGCCCATGATCGACTCCGTCGCTGGCGCCGTGGTCGCGCCCAGCCCGACACCGAGCAGGATCATCTGGCCGACGATTTCGAGGTACGGAGTATCGACCTTGGTGTGCAATGCGATCCACAGGAACGCGATCGCCAACAACGCCAATCCCCCGCGTACGACCTGCGTCGTCCCGACTCGGTGAACGAGGCGCGGCGACATGATCGATACGACTGCGATTGAGATCGCCACCGGCAGTGTGCGCACGCCGGCTTCGAGCGGACCGTAGCCACGGATCAGTTGGAAGTACTGCGTGATCAGGAAGATGAACCCGAACAGCGCAAAGAAGGCAGCGGTAATCGCGACGCTCGCTGCCGAGAACCGCAGGTTCGAGAAGATCCTCACCGGCAGCATCGGGTGGGCTACGCGTAACTCCCAACGCACGAACGCAGCGAGCAGAACGAGTGCGACGGCGAACCCGCCGAGGGTTTGTCCCGAAGCCCATCCCCACTCGGGTGCCTCAATGATGGTGAACACGAGTGCCGCGATGGCGGCGATCGAAAGCAAAAGTCCGACCTTGTCGAGTCGAGGCGCGTTGGCCTCCCGCGACTCCGGAACGACAACCCACGTCGCCGCCGCAACCACGATCGCGATCGGCACATTGACGAAGAACACCGATCCCCACCAGAAGTTCTCGAGCAACCAGCCGCCGGTGATCGGTCCCGCAGCTACGGCCACGCCCGATGTGGCGGTCCAGATGCCAATCGCTTTCGCGCGCTCGCTCGGGTTGCGGAACATGTCGGTGATGATCGCCAGCGTTGCCGGGAAGACCAGCGCCGCGCCGATCCCCATCAGTGCTCGTCCGGCGATGAGCGCGCCAGCTGAGTCGGCCCTGCCTGCGAACGCCGAGGTCGCTCCGAACACGATCAGGCCGATGATGAGCACGCGCTTGCGGCCGAACTTGTCGCCTATTCCTCCGCCGGCTAACAGCAGCCCGGTAAACACGAGCAGGTAGGCGTCGACGATCCACTGCAGTTGGCGAGTCGATGCGCCGAGGTCGACCGACAGTGATGGCAGTGCGATGTTGACGATGGTGCCGTCGAGCACAGTGACGAATACTGCGAAGCAGACGACGACAAGCGCCGCCCAGCGTTGGGGATGGCTCGCGGGTTGCGCTTCGTGAATATCGCCTGTCGCTGTCGTGATGGTACTCATGTTGCCACCGTATAGATTCAACTAGACATCGGCAAGATGCCGGTACAATTGCGATTGTGACTTCCGCCACCGCCCACAAGCCGAAGCACCAGCGACCGCCGTACCACCACGGCGATCTACCGAACGCGCTGCGCCGCGCCGCGGTCGAGGTGATCGAGGAGCGAGGGCTCGGCGCGTTCAGCTTGCGTGAGGTCGCTCGCCGCTCGGGTGTCTCGCACACGGCGCCGGCGCATCACTTCGGCGACGTGCGCGGGCTGCTGACCTCGGTTGCCGAGGAAGGTTTTGAACTGTTGCGTGTCGTTACTCAGGCGGCGGCCGATCAACACGCCGACCCGGCCGAGCGCCTGGTCGCTATCGGCGCGGCCTACGTCGAGTTGGCGCGGGCGCACCCCGGCCATTGCGAGGTGATGTTCCGCACCGACATCGTCGACCAAGAGGACCCGGAAGTGCAGCGCTGCGGGCTTGAGGCGTACGCGGTGCTCGAGAACGCACTGCGCGATTTGATTGCGGCCGAGCAACTCACGGTCGACGTCGACGATGCAACGTGGTTGTGCTGGTCGGCGATGCAAGGCCTCGTCGTCCTCGAACCAAAGATCGCGATCATCAACCAGATGCGCGGTGGCTCGCCGTTCTCGACCGACGAACTAGTCCGCCGCTACACGCATCTCATGCTCAACGGCCTACGCGGCAGCACCGGCACCTGAATACGAGTTAGACCGCGACGATGTCGACTAGGTGCTCAATCCCGACGAGGTCGGCGGCGTTGCGGGTATATAGACGAGCACCGTGGGCGTGTGCCGTCGCAGCAATGAAGAGATCCATCACCCTCGAACGCGGTTGACGGCCGGTGCTGGCGACTGCGACTGCGACAGCGAGCTGCCCGTAACTAACGGCCACGTTGTCGTCGACTGGAAGTGCGTCGAACTTGTTCTGCAGCACCGAGAGCCGACGCAGTCGCTCCGCACGGATCGCTGTATCCGTGGTGATGAGCACTCCGAAGTGCAACGCCGCGAGTGACGCCGCACTGATCGCGAGTTCCCCGTCCAATTCGGCCACATCGGTGGCGAGCAACACGCTGGTGTCAAGAATCGCCTTCATCGCTGCGCTCCCACGGGTTCGTGACCGACTGATCGATCAGGTCACGATCGCGCTCCCAATCAGGGTCGGGGCGGCCGGCAAACAAACCCGCGATGTCGGCCCATTTCTGCCATCGCTGCGGGGCTACCGGCACCAACCGAGCCGCCGGACGTCCAGCGACGGTGATTTCGATTTCCTCCCCCCGCTCAACCCTGCGCACCAGGTCGGACGCATCTTGACGAAGTTCTCGTAGGCCCACGCTGGTCATGTGCCAAGGATAGCACAAGTGCTACATAGTCGAGGGATGGAAGATCGATTCGATCGCTTCGCCGAAGACCTCGGCAATTTTGAATGCCAGCGGCAGGCTCGGGTCGTAGCGACCGGTCTCGATGGCGTTGACCGTTTGGCGCGAGACCTCGAGGCGGTCGGCCAGCTCGGCCTGGCTCCACTTCCGGACGGCGCGCAGTTCTCGTAGACGGTTGTCCATCGGCTCAGCTGCGCAGGCGGATTGGCAGCGCGATCACCCAGGCGAGGATTCCACCGATGAAGGTGATCTGCAGCCATTGGGGGCTGGACCCGACGTCGGCGGCATGCAGCAGACCGCCGGTCAACGCCGCCAACATGGCGACTGCGAATCCGATCGTCATCGCCTCGAGGTGCGCGATGCGTTGGAACTCGTCGGAGCGACGCAACATCCGCCAATGCGCCCACCCCAGCCAGCATGCAGGTAATAGAGGTATCAAAGCCACCGCGAGGTGCCACCGGTTGGTGCGTGCGTGGAGGTCGAGCGAGGCGACGAGTACCTCAGCCACAACCAGCGCCAAGACAGCGGGCAGTGCGTCACGAAACCCGGCTCGGTTCTGGCGGCGGTCGAATTCAGCGGGAGTTGTTCGGGAGGTCATGAGCACGAATGTAAAGGGTCTTTTACGTCCTGTCAAGCTCACTTGTCATCGCTGTGCCGATTGACGACACTATGCCTTGCGTATATATGTAGATATCTTTATGCTTTAACGATGCCGCTCAACTCCGCAGCCATGGTCGACGTGCTCCGCGCGATCGGCGAGCACACTCGTCTGCGCATCGTGGCGTTGCTGCAACACGGCGAACTCACGGTTACCGACCTCACTGACATCCTCGGCCAGTCGCAGCCACGGGTGTCGCGGCACCTCAAACTGCTGACCGGCGCGGGTGTCGTCGACAAGCACCGCGAAGGCACCTGGGCGTTCTTCGACCTGACGACCAACGGCCCGATCGGGCAGCTCGTTGCCGATGCGCTCGCACTGACCGACGTGCACGACACCGTCCTGGCCGCCGATCTCGACCGGCTCACGCTCGTGCGCAGCCGCCGGACGACCGCTGCACAGGAATACTTCGCTGGCATCGCGCCGCGGTGGGACCAAGAGAGTTCGCTGCACGCATCCGATGCAACCGTCGACGAGGCGATCGTCGCGGCCATTGGTTCTGTGCCGTACTCGTCGATCCTCGACATCGGTACCGGAACCGGCCGCATGCTGCAGCTGCTCGGCCGTAACGTGCAACGCGCCGTCGGCCTCGACAGCAGTCACTCGATGCTTGCGGTAGCGCGGGCCAACCTCGAGCGCTCCGAACTGCGCGGCGCCGACCTGCGCCAAGGCGACGCGTACACGCCACCATTCGAGCCGAACTCGTTCGACCTGATCGTCGTGCATCAGGTGCTGCACTTTCTCGACGATCCGGCCAGAGCGCTGCGTGAGGCCGCCCGATTGCTGGCACCCGGCGGACGCCTCTTGATCGTCGATTTCGCGCCGCACTCTCTTGAGATCCTGCGCTCCGATCACGCCCACCTGCGCCTCGGCTTTCGCGCCGACACGGTCGAGGGCTGGCTCGAGCACGCTGGACTCGAGGTCACCGCCACACGCACCATCGCTCCCCCGCCGACACCCGCGGGTGTCGAGGAAGTGGCGCGCCTGACGGTGCTGCTCTGGCTCGGACAGGACAGCCGAACTTCGACGACACACGAGCCAGCAACGACGACGTCCACGACAACAACGACAGCGGAGGTCCGGTCATGACACTGAACATCTCGTTCGAAGTGTTCCCACCGAAGTCGGCCGACGGCCTAGACGGCCTGCGCGACACGGTCGTCAGCCTGCGAAACGCTCAGCCGGCTTTCGTGTCAGTCACGTACGGCGCCGGTGGCTCGGATCGCGATCGCTCGTTTGCCGCAATCGAAGCTGTTCGCGCCGCTGGCACCGATGTCGCGGGCCACCTGACGTGTGTAGGGCAGCCCCGCGAAGATGTCGACGCAGTCATCGGACGATATGCGGCGCTCGGCGTGCAGCGCATCGTCGCTCTGCGTGGCGATCCGCCGTCGGGCGTCGGAGCCGACTACGAACCGCATGCCGACGGCTATCAGCGAACCTCCGATCTGGTGGCGGCGATCAAGCAGCGCGGCGACTTCGACGTCGCCGTGTCGGCATACCCCGAACGCCATCCGCAGTCGCCGACCACCGATCACGACCTCGACGTACTCGCCGAGAAGGTCGCGGCCGGGGCCGACCGAGCGATGACCCAAATGTTCTTCGACAACGAACTCTTCCTTCGGTACCGCGACCGCCTCTCGGCGCGCGGCATCGGCATTCCCATCGTGCCGGGCATCTTCCCGATCCATTCGTTCACCGCCGTCGCTCGTTTCGCCGAGCGCTGTGGTGCGTCGATGCCTACATCGATCGGGGATCGGTTCGCTGGCGTTGACGACGCTGCCGCAAGCCAACAGCTGGCTGTCGAACTCGCCGCCGAGCAAATCGCTGAGCTCGTCACGCACGGCGTCGATCACGTTCACCTCTACACGCTCAACCGCGCCGACCTCGCCCTCGCGGTGTGCGAGCGCATCGGCACCCTCACGAGGGCGTTCGCATCATGACGGCTCACACCACGACACTCACCGATCTCCAGCTCGCCGCGCAGGAGCGCATCCTCGTCATGGACGGCGCCAGCGGCACCGAGTTCCAGGCAATGAAGATCACCGAGGACGACCTGCGCGGTCACGTTTTCCACGAGCACGCGTCGTCGCTCGCCGGTAACCACGATCTGCTCGTGCTCACGCAGCCGCAAGCGGTGCGCGAAGTTCACATGTCGTACCTACTCGCCGGCGCCGACATCATCTCGACCAACACGTTCTCGGCGACGACCGTCGCCCAGCGCGAGTACGGACTCGACGATCCGGCGCTCATCGTGAAGTTGAACCGCACGGGCGCGCAGCTCGCGCGCGCGGCGGCCGACGAAGCGCAGCAGTGCGATGGGCGCCAGCGCTGGGTCGCAGGCGCGATGGGTCCCACCAACGTGACGCTGTCGTTGTCGCCCCGCGTTGAGGACCCGGGCTACCGCGCAATGACATTTCGCCAGCTCGCCGAGGCCTACGGCCATCAGATCGCTGGGTTGGTCGAAGGCGGCGTCGACATGCTGCTCATCGAGACGATCTTCGACACGTTGAACGCGAAAGCAGCTATCTGGGCGGTCCGCCGACATGCTGCGGCGACTGGCGTGGTGACGCCGCTGATGGTGTCGGGAACGATCACCGACCGCTCGGGCCGCACGCTGTCGGGGCAAACACCTGCCGCGTTCTGGCAATCGGTGCGTCACGCGCAGCCGCTTTCGATCGGTCTCAACTGCGCGCTCGGTGGCGCCGACATGAGGCCGTACATCCACGAGCTCTCCGGCTTGGCCGACACGCTGGTGTGCGCATACCCCAACGCCGGTTTGCCGAACGAGCTCGGTTGCTACGACGAGACACCCGACCAAACCGCAGCGATCCTTGGCGAGTTTGCGCAAGCCGGTCTCGTCAACATCGTTGGTGGTTGCTGCGGCACGACTCCAGCGCACATCGCCGCGATCGCCGACGCGGTCCGTGGCAAGACGCCGCGCGTACCCGCCGTCAGGACTGCACGGTTGCAGCTGTCCGGGCTCGAGCCGTTCACGCTCACCGACGACATCCCGTTCGTCAACGTGGGCGAGCGCACCAACGTCACCGGCTCGGCGATGTTCCGCCGCCTGATCACCAACGGCGATTTCGCCGACGCGCTGGTCGTCGCGCGCCAACAGGTCGAGAACGGCGCGCAAATCATCGACGTCAACATGGACGAAGGCTTGCTCGATTCGAAGCAGGCGATGATCACGTTCCTCAACCTGATCGCTGGCGAGCCCGATATCGCGCGCGTGCCGGTGATGATCGACTCGTCCAAGTTCGAGATCATCGAGGCCGGCCTCGAGTGCGTACAGGGCAAAACCGTCGTCAACTCGATCTCGATGAAGGAGGGCGTCGAGCAGTTCCTGACGCACGCTCGTATCTGTCGCGATCACGGCGCCGCAGTCATCGTGATGGCATTCGATGAGGACGGTCAGGCCGACACGGTCGAGCGCAAGATTTCCATCTGCACCCGCGCCTTCGAGTTGCTGACGACCGAGCTCGACTTCCCACCCGACGACATCATCTTCGACCCCAACATCTTCGCCATCGCCACCGGCATCGCCGATCACGATCGCTACGGGCTCGACTACATCGAGGCCACCGCCGAGATCCGCAAGCGGTTCCCGACATCAAACGTGTCCGGTGGTGTGTCGAACCTGTCGTTCGCGTTCCGCGGCAACGATCAGGTGCGTGAGGCGATGCACTCCGTGTTCCTGTACCACGCGATCAAGAACGGCATGCGCCTCGGCATCGTCAATGCTGGCCAACTGGCCGTGTACGAGCAGATCGAGCGCGAGCTGCGCGATCTGTGCGAAGACGTCGTGCTCGCCACTCGTACCGATGCCGCCGAACGGTTGCTCGAAGCTGCGACCCGCTACCAGGGTGGTGGACAGAGCCCGCTCGAGCGCGCCGGTCAGGAGTGGCGCGACTGGGACGTCGACAAGCGCATCGAGCACTCACTCGTTAACGGCATCACCGAGTTTGTCGAGGTCGACGTCGAGGAATCGCGCGTGCGGCTGCAGTCACCGGTGTCGGTGATCGAAGGTCCATTGATGGACGGCATGAACGTTGTCGGCGACCTGTTTGGCTCAGGCCGGATGTTCCTGCCGCAGGTCGTGAAGTCGGCGCGGGTGATGAAGCAGGCTGTCGCCTACCTCACCCCGTTTCTCGATGCCGACCGCGCGGCACTGGTCGCAGCCGGCGGTGCGGTCACCACCTCCAACACGAAGGGCACGGCCGTCGTCGCGACGGTGAAAGGCGACGTGCACGACATTGGTAAGAACATCGTGCGCGTGGTGCTCGGCTGCGCGAACTACGAGGTCATCGACCTCGGTGTGATGGTGCCCGCGCAGAAGATTCTCGACACGGCGCGCGAACACAACGCCGACATCATCGGGTTGTCCGGGCTGATCACGCCGTCGCTCGACGAGATGGTCCACGTTGCCAGCGAGATGCAACGTCAGGGTTTCACGGTGCCGTTGCTGATCGGTGGCGCGACGACCAGTCGCATCCACACCGCACTGCGGGTGACGCCCGCGTATCCCGACGGACCGGTCGTGCATGTCGCCGATGCCAGCCGTGCCGCGGGTGTCATCTCCAAACTGCTCTCGAACGACCAGCGCGACGAGTTCCTGACCGACCTCGACGCGCAATACCAACGCGTCATCGAAGCGCACGAGCGCGCGCAGATCGAGCGCAACCGCGTCACGATCGACGTTGCTCGCCAGAACGCTGGCCGGTTCACGTTCGACGCCACCACCGTGGTGCCGCCGACGTTCACGGGTGTGCGCACGTTCGACACGATCGATGTCGCCGAACTCGTGCCCTACATCGACTGGACGCCGTTCTTCCAAACGTGGGGCCTGCGCGGGCGGCACCCGGCGATCCTGACCGATCCCGAGATGGGCACCGCCGCCCAAACGTTGTTCGACGACGGGCAGCGGATGCTTGAGCAGATTGTGAACGAGCGCTGGTTCCAACCGAAGGCTGTCGTCGGCTTCTGGCCAGCACACTCCGACGGCGACGACATCGTGCTGCCCGAACACGGCAAGCGCCTGCACGGTCTGCGCCAACAGCTGTTGCGACGCGACGGCAAGCCGAACGTTTCGATTAGCGACTTCATCGCGCCCGCCGATGCCAGCGTCACCGACCACATCGGCGGCTTCGTCGTCACCGCTGGGCCGGAAGAGATCGCCATCGCCGACCGCTTCGACAAAGCCGGCGACGACTACAGCTCGATCCTCGTCAAGTCGCTGGCCGATCGCATCGCCGAGGCGCTCGCCGAGCGGACGCACGCGCTCGTGCGTCGCGAGCTATGGGCGTACGCGCCCGACGAGGCGTACGCGCCGGGCGAGTTGATCGGTGAGCCGTATCGGGGCATCCGACCTGCGCCGGGTTACCCATCGCAGCCCGACCACGCAGAGAAGACCACGATCTTCGAGCTGCTCGAGGCCGAGGCGCGTATCGGCGTCGGCCTCAGCGATTCGTATTCCATGTGGCCCGGATCGTCGGTCTCGGGCCTCTACTTCGCCCATCCCGACGCGAGCTACTTTGCGGTCGGCCGCCTGCAACGAGATCAGATCGAGAGCTATGCCCAACGCAAGGGCATCACCGTCGAGCGCGCCGAAAGCCTGCTCGGCCAAACCCTCGCCTACACAGCCGACGCCTGACGCTGCCTTTACGGCATCCCCGTGATCATGCGGAGGATGTCGAGGAGCTGGTGAGTGATTGCCGGGCCAACACTTCCCACGGAGGAACTGCAGCGCTCGACGGCTACCGCACGGAGCTGTTCGACGAGCGCCCAACTGGTGTGCTCGAGACCATTGGTCGGATCGGCTGCGATTTCGACGTGGCTCGGGAACGCACGCCGAGTCGATGTCAGCGGAACCACGAACATCGTCGTGGGGCGTAACCGCAAGAAGGCGTCCGCCATCACGACGATGCCCGGCCGTCGGAACCCAGCTTCGGAACCGATGGGCGTCCCGAAGTCGACCGTCACGACGTCTCCACAGTTCACGCGCTAGTCCGCGTCCGCGTCGAGCCATGCATTGCGTTCGGAGACGTATTGCGACCAGCCCACCGGGTCCGCTCGCAGCGCTTCTTCGGCTTCGGCCATGTCCCGGTAGAACTGGTCGCGCCGGAGCGCTTCGAGAGCGTCATCCAGCGTGTCGGCCATCGTGGATGCTCGCTGTTCGGCGAGCGTGCGAAGCCGGTCGCGCTGCTTGAGCGTCACCCTGATGGTTGTAGACGATTGTGTCATACTCAGAGTCTACGCGAAGACCACCCAGATTGAGTCCTTTCCCGAGGGTTGCAGAACGCAGGACCGAATCGAGCACGAGCACGATCGCTTCCTGGTCACCCGGAACGGACTCGCCACCTCCATCGCCTCCCGCCAAACGTTCTCGATGCTGCGGTGTCATTGATCTTCGACGCACTCGCCGAGAATCCTCGGCAAATTGGAAAGCCACTCGTCGGCGATCTCGAAAGTCTGTGGTCGGGCCGGCGCGGCGATTGCCGCGTCATATACGAAATCGACGAGGACAATCAGGTCGTCGTCATCCATCGAATCCAGCACCGAGCGGACGCGTACCGAAGGCGTTAAGCCAGCAGCTGCATCGCCGTTCGTGCCGAATTCAGAAGTGGGCGGACCTGACCCGCTGCCGAGATTTCGACACGTCGGTGGCGGCCCAGCGTAGAAGCACCTGGTGGACGTTGCGGTCGAACCAGCGTGAGCTGACTCCGGATTCCGTGGCCCGCCGCACACCTGCAGAGGTGTGTGCCAGCCAGGCCAACATCGCCGTCGGGCCTGCGGGCAACATCGGGTTGGGGGGAGTCGCGAATCCATCGAGGAGATGTTGTAAGGATGCGGCGCGGTAGGTGTCGGTGACTCGCGCGAGGCCGTCGGATTGCGTCGAGAGCCACAGGTGAATCAGATCAACATCGCCAAGGCCGCATGCGAGGCTGTCCTCCCAGTCGAGCATTGCGGTGACCCGCGGCTTGAAGGACCAACGGTCGAAGAGCAAGTTGCCGAGCCAGGCATCGCCATGGGTGCGCGATACGACGACATCGATACCACGCAGGTTTGCGTGGAGGTGCAGATCGAGGTCGGCAAGGATCCCCAAATCGCCCAGCATTCGCGGGTCCTCCGCGAGGATCCGTATCGGCTCGTCGACGAGGATGGCGAGCAGGTCGTCGTCGATCGTGCGCCAGCCACGGTCGATTTCATGGCACCAGGAATAGGCGTCGACCGCCGCGTCAAGCACGTCTGCCGAGACCAAACCCGTTCGATAGCCCGGACAGGCAGTCTCGATCGCATACCGCTGTCCCAGGCAGACGCCGGTTTCGATCACCTCCTGGACAAGTGTGGTGCCGAGCCCAGCCTTCTCGGCGGCGCCCCGTACGGCGGCGATGCCTTGCACGTGGCGGGCGAGACCGTCGGCCGCTGCGTTGCTGAGCGCGATTCGAACGACCTTGCGTCCGGTGGGATCGTCGATCATCGTGATGGCGGTGTCGTTGTCGGTGCGCAGGACACGGCGCGGTCGGAGTTGATCGTCGGGCCCTCGGCCAAGATCGAGCTCGTCAAGCAGACCTGCCACAGCGCGCACCCGGCGGCGGTGACGGACTTCGCCTCGTGTCTGGGCCGCGAGCCGCGTCGCCAGCCGGATCGCCGCGGCATCCATTCCGCTCCGGCGCAGCGCCGTAATTGCGACAGCGAGCGCGATCAGGGTTTGGCCGATCAAGGTTGCTGCGCCGACCGCACCAAGTCCCCAACGCGTCGCGCCGAACAGTGCGCCCGCAAGCGGTGCGCCAGCACCGACCGCGAACACGGCAATCACGAGATCGACTCGGCGGTGCAGACGGAAGTAGCCGACGGCGAGGCTGCCGATTGTCTGAGGGATCGTGGCCAGGATGAGGAGGCGGAAGGTCCCGGTGCCACCTGCACGGTACGACGATCCGAACACGCCGAGAATAAACGGCGCCGCGATTGCGGCCACGACCGCTACTGGCACGACGAGCATGATTGCTCGACGTGCACTGTTGCGCAGCAGAGCCGAAGCCTGCTGCGGGTTCGCCGATGCCTCGGCGACGAACGCGGTGGCGGTGTTCGTTCCGATGAGTGCGACCGATGCTGGAATGGTGACCGCGATGAAGAACGTCGCCCCGATCTGCGGCCCGAGCTTGGCCAGGATAAGCAGCACGACCACTTCCGCACCAGCCATCCGGATCACGTCGGCAAAGTGGTCGCCAGCGGCGAAGCGGGCAAGTCCGCTGATGCGCAACCGCGCAGTGCGCCAGCCTGCTCGGTCGGGAATCAGTTTGCGCACGATCAAGAAGTTCAACGGCCCGATGATCGCAAGCATCGGCACGATGCCCGCGAGCACGATCCCCCACTCGTGCACGAAAGCGAGGACAAGACACAGGCCCAACTTCGATAGGGAGTACAAGCCGTTCTCGATCGGGACCCATGTCGAGCGATGCAGACCAGCCAGCACAGTGTCTTGGAGCACGAAAATCGTCCAGGCGGCAACAGCGACGACGAAGAACACCTCGTTGATCGCGCTACTGCGCAGCGTGTGCAAAGACGGCGCCCAAGTTGGCTGCCCCGCGAGAAAGACGACCGCAAGAACGGTGCCGGTGAGCGCGCATGTCGCGTAGCTGCGAACGATCAAGCGCAACGCGCTGTCCTCGGCCGCGGGTAGGTAGCGGATCAAGCCGTTGCGCAGGCCGAGAGTCGACAGTCCGGCAACGAGAGCGATCGCGGTGAGGATCGCGCCGCCGATGCCCAGCTCGCGTTCGCCGAACGAACGCGCCGCCACTATCCAGAACAACAGCCCGGAGGCCGAGGTCACCGCTGAGCTGGCGATCAGCGCGCGCGAGTTGCGGGTCATCCGCACTTCGGCTGAGGGTGCCGTCAACGGTGCCGTCGAATCCATCATGTGTCGCGAAACCCAATGATGCGCTTCACGAGGCGGCGTGCGGCTTGGTCGGCCTTCGTCAACGGAAACCGTTCGAGGCGGTATTCGCTATGAACGATCGGCAAGGCACCGAAGCGCTCCTTGAAGAAACCGATCCCTTCCGAGTCGCCCGACTCGCCCATGTTGTAGGCAACGCTGCCGAAGCGATACGCCGCTTCGATGGCGGCCCACTGCACCGCGTAGGACGCTCGGCTGTGGGAGAGCTCGATGTCCATCGCAGCTCTGGTTTCGCGGGCGATGGGACCGAGCAGGACGATGGACGAGGCCGCCGGCTGTCCATCAACAGACGCGATGGCAGTGATCAGACGCGATCCGAGGTGACGCGACATCGATTGCAGCTTGGCCAGCGGGTCGCGGCGACGCGCGCGCCACAGCGCCATGCGGTCGGGTTCGCGCTGGTGCTCGGCCCAGCGGACAACCGACTTCAGGTACAGCTCATAATGCGCGTCGAGCAACGATTCGTCCTCGGCGAGCTGCACCGTCACCCCACTGCGATCAGCAACGCGTAGGTACCTGCGGGTGCCCTTGGAAAGATCTCGGTAGTGGTCGTCGATAGTTTCGGCGAGCTCGATCACATGGCCACGACGGGGAACGGCCACCATCTCGCTGCTGGCGAGCGACCACAGCGGATCGTCTTGCGGCTGGATCCGAATCGACACCGACGCCGCGCGCAGCGAGCGTAGGTCTGCCACGATGGCGGCGACGACGTCGCGATCGAGCTCGGCGCCGACGGGCCCGCCGATGCCCCACGCCGGCGGGTAAGAGTAGTAGCGGCCGCCGAAGCCCAGCGGCCCCTGACGACGAACCAGTGGAAGTACAAACCGGCGACCATCGGCACATTCGTAGAGTCGGCTCGCATCGTCGTAGCGATCATCGGCGCACACTGCGTCGAGCCACTCGGGCGTCTGCTCGGGAACGTGGGATCTGTCCGCGGCGACCACGGCCTGCCATTCCGATCGCATCTCGGTTGCCGATAGCTCGAGGCGCGTCACCGACGCGGAACCGGTCGCGCTCGCGTTCGCTGAGGAGGACAGCTGTGTCAGTGTCACGACGCGCAGCAGTTCTGTTGCCAGACGCGTACGGCTTCAATCTCAAATCGTTGCGGCAGCGCCGCGTCGTCCACCGAGCCGGCTTGCCCACCCATCGCAAGGTTGATGATCAGGTACATCGGTGTCTGCGGGATCAGCGCCGAATCCGTGATCGATCCAGTGCTTACGTCATCGACGAAGAATTCCACACTCGTCGGCGTCCACAGCACGCCGACGGTGTGCCATCCCGTCTGCCTACTGCGCTCAGTGGATTCGATGCCCTCTGATTCACCGGAGCCGTCGACACGTTGGTGGACCCGGCTGGTAAATCGGCCCGGGCGGCTGCCGTAGTTCTCGACGATGTCGATCTCGGGCAGGCTCGTCCGGTCGGCAGACAACAGCCAAACCGCCGGCCACGTACCCTCGGCGGTCGGCATGCGCACGGTAGCTTCCACGTAGCCGTAGGTGAAGGTGAACCCGGCGGTGTCACCCTCATTGCCGACGGGACCGGTGCTGACCATGCCCGACTGGTACGGCAATCTGGTGCCGTCGGTGGTGCGCTGAGGAATCGCCGATGCAGTCAGCTGCAGAACGCCGTCTGCAACTCGAACCCCGTCCGGCTGGTACCACTGCTGTTCGTCGTTGCTAGAGATCGTGCACCCTCCGTCGGTTTGCCACCAGTAGCAGGTGGTCCACCGCGAGTCGAGGTCGTCGCCGTTGAACTGGTCGTCGAAGACCAGCTCCCAGCCACGTTCATCAGTGAGTAAGGGTGGCAACGCGACGGCCACCGAACTGGCAGTGTCGGTCGGAAGGCAGGCGACGAGAGTCGCGCTGATCACCGCCAATCCGGCGACGACGATGGAAATTCGGCGCGCGTTCATCCAGCGACCTGCTGGGAGAGGCGTCCGTGAACTCGACGACCGCAGCGCCAACCCAGCCGAACAACGTTCCGCTTCCCGCCAGGACGCTTGGGAGGATCTTGCAATCGGGCGACTAGCGCCTCCGCCGAGGTGCCACCGCGAATGATGAACCGGGAAATCGCAAACCGGTCCTCGGCGGCGTGGCTCCACCTATCGGCGACCGCGACAGCCGAATCGAAGCCAGCTTCGCGAGCGAGCCGGCGCACACTCGCCGAGTGGTAGCCGTGCGGATATGCCAGCGAGCGAACGTCGCGCTGCAGGCCGTCGGCCAGTTGTCGACGCGAATCGTTCAGCTCCGTCCAGCACCTTTGCGACCGGGTGATATCGAGCTGTGGGTGGTTGACCGAATGAGCGCCCAGTTCAACGAGGTGCTCGGGTAAATCGCGCAACGCCTGCCAGCTCATCATCGGCTGCTGTTGTTCGTACGGGTCTTCCAACCAACGGCTAGTCGCACCGATGAACGCCGTTGGCACATACATAGTGGACGGCATCTCGTAGCGGGCGAGGACGTCGACGGCTCCGTCGACGAAGTCACTCCGGCCGTCGTCGAAGGTGATCGCAAGTGGTCGACTCGGCAGCGTCCCCGCGACGATCGCGTCGAGCAGCGCACTGATCGTCAGACAGGTGTAGCCAAGTTTGTAAATGGCGTCCATGTGCTCGGCAAAGAGATTCGGCGGCACGGACCACGTCTTCGACCATGCAGACAGCTGCGGCGCGATCGCGTGGTAGAGGAGAATCGGGATTGGTGTCATCCGTGCCGCTCCTCGAACCGACGGCGCTCGCGGAGCGCTGCGCGGTAAGCGAACGCACCAAGCGAAATGCCTCGCAGCTCGGCCCACTTCAACGACCGCGGATAGGAAGTCGTCCGCTTGCTGTTCTTGGAGGAGTCTCTCGCCACCAACGTCCGGAGGCCGTGCGGCACCCGGCGCAGCAACTTCATGGATGTCGACCGTTGAGTCGCGAACTTGAACATCACCGCGGCCAAGCCGCACCCGTAGTCCTCGATCTGACTGCGTAGCGCAGCAAGACTTCGATGCGACGGGTGCCAGACAACGGCGGCTGGTTGTCGAACAAGCAGGTGGCCCGCCATCAGCAAACGAACCGCGATGTCGATGTCCTCGCCGCCCCGCGACTTTGTGCCAGCTCCGAGTGCAGAGTCAAAGCCGCCGATAGCGAGCAGCGCCTCCGCACGAAAAGCCATGTTCGCTCCGGTTCCGAGCAGGCGCGGGTGGAACGGGAAGATCGGCGACGGCATCGGGTCAAGCGAGAGGTGATACTCCGTCTCCCGGAAGTCCGACACGTAGCCACCGAACTCCTGGAAATAGCGCTCAGCCACGGTGCCGAGTGACTGCGGCAGTACAGAACCGCTGACGCACACCGCACCGGGGTGGGCCACGAACGTCGACTTGATGACCGTCAGCCAGCCCGGATCAGGCTTGACATCGTCGTCGGTGAAGACAACGAAGACGTTCGTCGCCGCGCTCAGGCCGGAGTTGCGCGCGTTGGCAAGACCGGGCGTCGGCTCGACGATGCGTCGCACTCGTGGGGCGTGCTTCGCGACCACTTGGGCGGTCGCGTCGTCGTCGGGTGCATTGTCGACGACGATCAACTCGTCGTCGACATCGAGCAGAGGAAGCAAATCAGCGAGCAGCCTCTCGAGTAGTGCTGGACGATTGCGGGTGCACACAACGACCGACAGCGGCGGCAGATCTGTCACGGACCGCGAGGGGCTAGCGAGCACCTCGCGGTCCAACTGCGCACTGATCGCGCCAGAGGGTCGGCCGTCGATCAGTTCGAACTCGTCGAGGCCGATCGGCCACCCGTTGCTGCGTAGTAACACGAGAGCGCGCGTCGGCACCACACCGTTGTGGCCATCGCTGACTTGTTCGTACCGTGTCGTGTCCAGGTCGAGGGTTCCGACCGCCATCGGGCCTGAATCATCGATCGGCTGTTGGTCGCGCGTTGCGAGTGCGTCTTCCAGAACGCTTTCGGTGATAGTCACTGAGTTGCCCCCTTGTTGGTCATCGCGACACCGCGAGCAGCCAGCTGTCGTCGATCTGATGGACGACACGGAATCTCGGGTTGCTGGTGAGGAAAGTGACGGTTGCTGCCGTCGAAGAAATCGGGAGCTGCCCCGTCGCGCGTATCGAGTCGATCATCCCTGGGCTGACCACCACGTATGCCGTGCCTTCGGTCAGAGCGGTGAGGTCGTCGGCGACGATGCTCAGCGAGGCGGCAGGGGGCATCTGCGAGGAAGCGTCGAGCCAGTCGACGACGAGCGGAAGATAGGTGTCGTTGACCTGCAGGCCTGGGTAGCTCGCCGTGCTGTCGTGCGGATAGCCGTCGGCGAACTGCGCGACGAGCGCTGGCGCGGCCACGTTCGCGCCGATCCATTCGTCCATCGCCACTTCCGACGGAGCGACGTGGTTGATTCGCTCGCGGCCGTAGTGGGCTACAAGGAACCCGGCAGTCAACACCAAGCACAGCACCGACGTGCGCAACGAAGTCTGCGGAACCCGACGACGTTCGCGGATCGGCGAGGTGTTAACCAGTACCCATCCGACAAGCCCGGCCACGAGCGGCAGCGAATACAGGTACACGCGATAGATCGCCTCACCCCCGTACGACTGAACGAACGGGATGGCGAAGGGCACGGCGGCAGCGATCAGCAGCACACCAACACGACGCTTGGTCCACCAGCACAAGAACACACCAAGCGCGGCGACGGCCCACACGCCGAGCGAGAACAAGCGGGTCACGTCGCTGACCACCGCTGCTCCTGAAGGCACCGATGTCGCGATGACCTTGGCATTGCCGTCGGCGTTGTCGGCAACCGATCCGCCGAAGCCGAGGTCGAAGGCGTTGACAACGAAGTACGTCCAGCATCGCAGTAGCCAGACCAACCCAGCGATGGCCAGCAGGGCGAGCAGTCGGCGGTCGCGGATCCAACCGAGGCACCAGCTGATTCCGATCGCGCCGCCGACGGCTGCCGGTGTCAGCGGATGGCTCATCATGAGCGCAAGGAACAAGACGGCAATCACCACGCGACGGTGCCATGCTGTCGCGCGCGAGACCGCAGGTGCGCCTATCGGGGAGAGGCCAGCCAACCAGCGACCGAGAAAGGGGACGCGCCGAGTTTGCGAGTGGGCGAACCAACTGAAACACAGCGAGAGAGTGAGCAGACCGAAGAACGTTCCGAAGGTCTGCGCCGCGAAGTAGTTCTGGCCGACCCAGTTGGTCAGCAGGTACACGAGCGTCGCGATGTGTGCCACCCGGATGCTGTCAGTGCTGCGCCTGACCAACATCCACACGACGAGCAGAATCGCGGCCTCGGCGCCCAATTGGAACCACGCGCCGTACGACGTCGGGTCCACTCCGGTCGCACCACGGACCAGCGCCCCGAGTCCGAAGAATCCTGAGAAGTTGTTGTAGATGTCGACATCGGGATGGAACCTGCCCGTTTCATCGAGCAAGCGGATCACTCCGACGTGCTTGTACGCCCACGGGTAACGGATGGTGCCTGCGATGGCGGGCAGGGTGCCGTAGAGGATGACAAGTATCGGGGCGATCATCACTGCCACGCGCTTGCCACTCGTGCTGATCGCGCTGACAGCGCGTGCTGCGCCGACGACCGCAAGAACAAGTGCCGCGATCCAGGTCAACGGCAAAACGGGCAGCAGCCCGAGGTCGCCCATGGCGTCGAGGTTGATTCGCGGTAACGAGATCGCCCACAGCCCGAGAGCGACGACCACGACGACAACATCGCTGCGCTCAAGGCTGCGCTTAGTCGTCGGAGTTGTCGTCGGTGCTGTCGTGGAAGTAGGAGTCGCTAGCTGTGGCGAGCGAACGATTTGCATCCAGCGCGCGGCTGCTGATGCAACGACGGCCACCGCGACCGCAGCCGTTGGATGCCACCACTGCAGGCTGAGCAAGACATGAGCAACAACCATCCACACCGCGATGCTCAATCCGATGCAGACCGTCAGCTGTTCGACACGGTCGCGTGCGGCCACAGAACGGGACCAGAGCAGGCCAGGACCGAAAAGCAACGACGGAGCAAGCAGTGCGGCCGACAGCGGACCACCGCGACCGGCGACCAACAGCACGCCAGCGACGAGTCCGAGCACGAAAACTGCATCGGAGGCACGCGCGCGACTCGGTCTGAACGCTGCGTCGGTGGCGATAACAACATCCACCGGCCGTTCAGCCGAAGTTATTTCGTGGACGAGCATCGTTCGCACGCATATCCAACTGCTGCAATACCGAACCCCGACACCAGCACTCCGGCGCGACCGAGTCCACTCGGTCGGCGAAATGCCATCGACACATCGCGCCACACCTGGCGCGCGATCACGCGGGCGTACGCGCGCTCGTTCGATGTTGCATCGGCACGGCCCACCCGTGCCGCAAGGCGTGCCTTGCTGCGTCCCTCGGCGAAACACCGGCGCAGCACATAGCGCACAGTGGCTCGCCCAGCGCTGACCGAGTGGACGACACCCGAGTTCGGTGCGTACAGAACTACGGCGTCCGCATCGTCAGCGCGCACGCGAATACACAGGTCCGTCTCTTCGCAGCCGGCGCCGTTTGCGCCGACTCTGCCGAGGTCCGCCGCGAAGCCGCCGACGCGGTTCAACGTTTCGCGACGGAACGCGGCACTGGCACCGAAGACATTGCGAATCGGCCCGCCGTCGGCCGGCATCGTCGGAATCGAACAACCGATAGTCCAGTCGAGGTGCGGGGAGAACCACCAGGGCCGTTGCGACGCCCAGCCCGGGTCGATTCGGCCGCCCACCGCGGCGACGGCGTCGACGTCGAACGGGGACAGCAGTTGTGCCAGCCACATCGGTTCGGGCACTGCGTCGTCGTCGAGGAACACCACGATCTCACCGTCGGCGAGCTTGATGCCTGTGTTGCGCGCGCCCGACAACCCCGGAGTTTCATCGTTGGCGACGACGCGACACGACAAGTTTCCAGCGAGTGCGGCGGTGAGGTCGCTCAGCAGGGTGGGGTTGTTGTCGACGACGACGAGAACCTGCTCCGACGTGTGCGATTGATCAAGCACCGCGTCGAGGCACCGATGCAAACCGTCAAGCCGGTCGGCGCTGTATGTACAGATCACGATCGAGCAGGAGACAAACCCCGCGGGCGCCAGGGTCATCTCGACTGAATCCTCGAAGCTGCTTTCTTCGGCTGCCGGTTGAGGTAGTGATCGGCAAGCTCACGCACTAGCACCGCAGCGATCCGAACGCCGTCGCGGAACGCGTGCAGGTTGCTGCTGCCAATCGATCGCTTACCTTCGAAGCTCGGGACCTCCTCGATGATCAGCCCGGCACGCGCCGCGCGAATGTGCATCAAGGTCTCGATCTCGAAACCGCTGCAGTCCAGGTCCAACACCACGCGGTGCTTGGTCCACAGGGCGTTGTAGCCGTATGCGATGTCGGTGAAGCGAGTTCCGTACAGGCGGTTGACCCAGCCGCGGATCGCGGCGTTGCCCAGCTTGCGGATCGGCGTGATGTCGGAGCTGCCGCCGCGAACCAGGAACCGCGAACCCTTGGCGAGGTCGGCCCCATTGACGAGCGCGAGGACGAACCGCTCGATCTCGTCCGGAGCGTTCGAACCATCGGCATCGATGAAGACCACGATGTCGCCGGTCGCGGCGCCGAGCCCGAGGCGCAGCGCGTCGCCCTTGCCGCGCCCGGTCTGGCGGATGATTCGCGCCGTCGGGTCGAGCCGGCGGACGAGCTCGACGGTGCCATCTACCGAGTTGCCGTCGACGACAAGGATCTCGTGGACCGCGGGAAGGCTGGCAAACAAATCGGGGAGGTTGGCGGCTTCGTTGCGCACCGGCAACACCACGGAAACCGTGACTCGCACTGCCACCCCGTTGAGCGAGTAGACCCAAGGCTCGCCGGCACGAGCGGGTCGCGGTTGGCGACGCTCCACGAACCGACGATCATCCGCCATCCGATCATCCACTGCCGTTATGGCTCTCAATTCGGCCACCTGATCACCTCCGCGCAACGTCGTACCGGGCCAGTACGAATGGCTCAATGCTGGCCGCCTCAGCGAGAGAGCGCCACCCTCCGTAGGAATCTTGAGGAAACCTGAACGCTTGGCGTGGCGGTTTGTGCGGTCGGGCCGGACGCTGCTAACGATCAGGAGATTCATCGTGGGTACCTCACGCATCACCGCCATCACCGCCCTCGCACTGGTCATTGTCGGCTGCTCCGACCACACTGACCAGGCTGCAATTCCGACCACGGTCGTGAATCGCTCGTCGACGATCGCGCTGCCGCCTGCCAATGCCTCACTCGACTACCAACTCGGTGGTGCCTACCCGCCAGGTCCCGACGTCGCGGTGCTGTCGCGCGACCGCATTGCGACACCAGAACCCGATCGATACAACATCTGTTACATCAACGGCTTTCAGAGCCAGCCCGACGAAGCCTCGCTGTGGCTCGATGAACATCCCGATCTGTTGTTGCGCGATGACACAGGTACACCGTTGATCGACCCCGAATGGCCCGACGAATACATTCTCGACATCTCGACGCCCGCCAACCGCGCGCAGCTCACCGACATCGTCGGAGCATGGATCGATGGCTGTGCGACATCGGGCTTCCAAGCCGTCGAGATCGACAACCTCGACACCTACACGCGATTCGCCGACCGACTCACCGAAGATCAGGCCGTCGACTTTGCTCGCCAACTGGCAGAACGAGCTCACGCCAACGGACTTGCCATCGGCCAGAAGAACTCGGCCGAGATGTTGCCGCGGCGCGCCGAAGTCGGCTTCGACTTCGCGGTCGTCGAGCAATGCAGCCAGTACGACGAGTGCGGATTGTTCACCGCCGCGTACGGCGACCAGGTGTACGCGATCGAATACACGCAAGCGAACTTCGGCAAGGGCTGCGACGAGTTCCCGCAGATCTCGATCGTCTTACGCGACCGCGACGTCAGCGCACCCGGATCACCGACCTACGTGCGACAAGCCTGCTGACTCGGTTCCGATGTTCGGTAGCCTCATCGTTGTTCGACGATGAACGATTGGGCGAACACGTCCGAGGAGGCAAGAAATGGGCGATGTGTCGGTCGTTTCGGTGGAGCGAGATCACCCGGCCGTGGCGGAACGTCTGTCCACGCTGGACAGGTTCCTACCGCTGTGGATCGGTGTGGCAATGGTCGTGGGGATCGTGCTCGGCAGGGTCTTCACCGACCTCAACGACACCCTCGAGAAGGTCAAGATCGACACTGTCTCGCTGCCGATCGCGATCGGACTGTTCGCGATGATGTACCCGGTGCTCGCCAAGGTGAAGTACCGGTCGATGGGCACCGAGTTCACCGACCGGCCTTCGCTGGTGATGTCGCTCGTGTTGAACTGGGTCGTCGGTCCGGCCGTGATGTTCTCGCTTGCTTGGCTGATGCTGCCCGACCTACCCGAGTACCGCACCGGCCTGATCATTGTCGGTCTCGCTCGCTGCATCGCGATGGTGCTGATCTGGAACGATCTCGCCGGCGGCAATCGCGAACTGGCAGCGGTGCTGGTCGCGATCAACTCGTTGTTTCAGATCGTCGCTTACGCATTGCTCGGCTACTTCTATCTCGAACTGCTCCCGGGTTGGCTCGGTCTCGATTCCAACGGCATCGACATCACCGTCTGGCAGATCGCGAAGTCGGTGCTGATCTTCCTCGGCCTGCCACTGCTCGCCGGTTATCTCACCCGCCTGATCGGTGAACACGCGAAGGGCACAGAGTGGTACGAGCAACGGTTCCTGCCCCGCATCAGCCCCGTCGCGCTCTATGGCCTCTTGTTCACCATCGTCATCCTGTTCGCGCTGCAGGGTGACCGCATCACCAACGAACCACTGCACGTTGCGCGCATCGCGTTGCCGTTGCTGTGCTACTTCGCGATCATGTGGTTCGGGTCGTTCTACGCCGGGCTGCGCATGCATCTCCCCTACGAACGCAACACGTCGATTGCGTTCACCGCTGCGGGCAACAACTTCGAACTCGCGATCGCAGTCGCGATCGGAGTGTTCGGCGTTTCCTCCGGCCAGGCGCTCGCTGGCGTCGTCGGACCATTGATCGAAGTTCCGGTCCTGGTCGCGCTCGTCTACTTCGCTCTCTGGGCGCGACGCCGCTATTACCCTGTACCGCAAGGGGTACGTCGATGAGGGGCAGCAACCGGGCACGCGATGACGACGCCCTTGCAGCGATGGCCAAAGCGTTGGGCCACCCCGCGCGCATCAAGATCCTTCGGATGCTCGCCCACCGCGACACCTGCATGACTGCCGATGTCGTCGCCGAGTTGCCGCTTGCCCAATCGACGGTGTCCGAGCACCTGCGCGTGCTGCGCGCCGCCGGCCTCGTGCAGGGCGAGATCGAAGGCCCACGCACGCGCTACTGCATCAGTGGCGACGGACTAGCGGCGCTCAAGGCCGGCGTCGCCTCGCTCTACACTGGCGACTGAGCGACCACTCGCGCTACGCATCGCGTATTCACGCCCTCGTCGTTCTACAGAAACACCTCGGAAACAGTGGTGCATCACAATGCGCACGAAATCCACTGACCAAGGGGAGACCGATGGAAGCTGGCGATGCGGCGTGGGTGTTGTGTTCTGCGGCCCTGGTGTTGTTCATGACACCGGGACTGGCCCTGTTCTACGGCGGCATGGATCAGACGAGAAACGTCATGAACATGTTGATGATGAACTTTTGGTGTCTGCTCACGATCCCGATCATCTGGGCGGTCGTGGGTTACTCGCTGGCGCAATCCGGTGATGGATCCTTTATCGGCAACTTCGACTTGGCATTTCTTGACGGGCTCAGCATCACTGGCAGCGATGGCGGCTCCGCGCTCTTGACGATGGTGTTCTTAGGAATGTTCGCGGTGATCACGCCAGCTCTCATCTCTGGAGCCGTAGCCGGTCGCATGAAGTTCTCCGCCTGGGCGATCTTCGCTCCGGTCTGGCTGCTGCTCGTCTTCGTTCCCGTCTTCAAGTGGGTGTACGGGGGTTGGATCGGCGACCGCGGTGCGCTTGACTTTGCTGGAGGCACCGCCATCCATGTGAACGCAGGTGTCGCTGCACTCGCCGCCGTACTGGTGTTGGGTAAGCGCAAGGGTTGGCCGAGCAAGGGTGAGCGGCCACACTCAATGCCGTTGGTGATGTTGGGTACCGGAGTCCTCTGGTTCGGGTGGTTCGGCTTCAACGCTGGCTCGGCGTTGCAAGCGAACGGTGTAGCAGTGCAGGCGTTCATCAACACGTTCCTTGCGGCAGCCGCGGCCGGGTTGTCGTGGGCAATCGTCGAACGACTCCGCGATGGACACTTCACGAACCTCGGTGTCGCATCGGGAATCGTCGCTGGCTTGGTCGCCATCACACCCGGCGCCGGTTTCGTGGCCGGCATGTCGCCGATCTACATCGGATTGGGAACCGGCGTGATCTGTTGCTTCGCGGTCGGGCTGAAGCGCAGAGCCGGTTACGACGATGCGCTCGACGTCGTCGGAGTGCACCTCGGTGGCGGCCTCGTCGGATCGTTGGCGGTTGGACTATTCGCCGACCCACAATTCTTCGGCGGCGACTTCATGGCCGGCGCATTCTTCGGTGGCGGCTTCAAGCTGTTCGGCGAGCAAGCGCTGGGCAATGCAGCGACGATGGCCTACTGCTTCGCGGTGACGACAGTGATCATGCTGGCGTTGAAGAAGACGATCGGTGTGCGAGTCTCCGAGCTGGCCGAGCACAGCGGTCTCGACGTCGCAGAGCACGGAGAGATCGCGTACGTCGCAGGCAGCAGCGCGCCGCAAGCGGTTCAGACCGACGACCTCGCGTCCGTCGCCTAACGAGCGAACGCTCACATAACCGGCGACTCAACCTGCCAGCGGCTCGAGCAGAAGGTCGAGAGCTGCAGCGATGTCGGCATTCAGTCCCTCATCCTCTACCCACTGTTCCATCTCCTTGCGGAGACCGTTCACCGCATCGCGCTGTTTCTTCCCGGACTTTTGGTCGAGCAACTCTCGCAACTTCACGGCTAGCTCTTGGCCTCTCTCGCCGACAAGCGCGGGATCGTCTTCGAGTTGCAGCAAGAACACCTCGATGTCGTCGGTGCGTGCAAAGCCAGGGATAATTTCATCAACAGGCGCGGTCGGTGGAATTGGTGCTGCAGTGGAGTTCGGTGCTGCGGTAGCGACAAGTGTGGCCTCGGGCACCACCGCGGTAGCGGGCACCACCGCGGTAGCGGGCACCGTCGCACCGCCGACACTGGTCGGGCCTACAACCAGCCGCGTGTCGTCGCCGCCGACTGCAAGCAGCACCGCCACCACAACTCCCACTAGCAGCAGCACCGCGGCGATTACCAAAGGCCGTGCCTTCGATGCCTCGCGAGCGGGACCAACCGTGACTGGCGGCGGCGCCGCAGCAGTGGGTGCAGCAGGAGGCAGGACGGTCATGAGTTCCGTGTCGCCTTGGCGATCGGTCGGCTTGGTCGCGTCCATCACTTGGGTCGCCATCGCCGACGAGTCGGCGAGTTCGGTTGCCATCGCCAACGCACTTGAGAAGCGGTCGGCGGGTTTCGCCGCGAGCGCTTGCGCCACCGTGCCCGCGAGTTGCTCGGAGACCTCGGGGCGCAACGTCCGTACGTCGGGGGCCGAGGGCGATGGTGGGTGCCCGGTGAGCATCTCGAACAGCAAGATGCCGGTCGCGTAAATGTCGGTGGCGAACGTGGCCGGCGCACCTGTTGCTTGTTCGGGTGCCAGGTACCGTGGAGTACCGATCACGGTGCCGGCGGTGGTGACAGAGTCCTCGAGGTCGTCGAATCGTTTGGCGATGCCGAAGTCGGCCAACTTCACATCGCCATCGCTGGCCAGCAAGACGTTGGCCGGCTTCACATCGCGATGGACGATCCCGCCGGTGTGCGCGGCGTCGAGCGCCGCGAGCACGCTGCGAGTGATGCTTGTCGCCTCGTCGACTGCGAGCGGGCCAGTGCGAGCGAGGCGCTCGGCGAGCGAAGGGCCGTCGACGAGTTCCATGACGATGTACAGATCGCCGTCGTCTTCCCCCGCGTCGAACACGGTGACGGCGTTGCGGTGATTGAAAGATGCCGAGGTCGGGCCTTCGCGTATGAATCGTTCGCGTCCAGCGGGGTCGGCCGATGCAACCAGCGACGCGTCAAGCAACTTGATCGCGACCTGACGACCCAGTCGTTCATCAAGCGCGGCATAAACCCGCGACGTACCGCCAGCCCCAAGCTGCTCGCCGAGCAGATATCGGTCTGCCACGCGACGAGTCACGGCGGACGATACCCGAAACCCTCAAAACGAAACCGAACGCAGTCGGATGTGCGCCCGCTTGCACGATCTAGCGTGGGTCCGAAGCAGAGCCAATGAGTGCACACTTGGGGCCACCGCGTGCAAGCTGTCCGGCTGTCGGCCGTCGCTCAGCGCTCTCCGTCGTCGGTTCTAGCGATCGCCGTCGCGGGTACTAGGCGTTCCAGGATGCGGCGTTCGGCGGGCCACGCCTCGATCAGCGCCTCTGGCGGAATTCGGCGCGCGGCGTAGCGCAGTGCGAGGGCGACGACCACAACATCGTCAAGCGGGCCAATCACCGGCAGGAACTCGGGAATGAGATCGATCGGCGACAGAACCCACAGCCCAGCGAACGCGACAACGATCTTGACTCGCGTCGGGACCCGGGGATCCTTGCGGAGTCGGCGAGCGGTGGTGACGCACGCGGGCAGCACGGTGGCGAGGTCCTTGGCGAGACCCGGCGGAAGCCGACGCGCGAGCACGATCATGACGATCCACGAGGCGGCTAGAGCGACCGCACCGATGATCAGCCAACGCAACATGTACCGATGGAATGTAATCCGTTCGATCTTGAGGACTCGGCGCACAACCGGAGCCGTCTCGACCGAATCGCTTTCCTCAGAGCCTGAACGTGCCTAGGTTGATGCCATGGCGCACACGGTGGATACCGACGAGGTTGAGATCACCGATGAGGAACTCACCGCGCTGGCGCTAGCGGCCGACCCCGACACGCCGCTCGACGACGATGCCGTGCCGTTGTCGTCGTTGGTGATGGAGTACCCCGAATTGCTGCCCAGTTGGTACATGCCTGCGCCGGGAGGTTTCACGCGCTCGCGCGGTCGCAGGGCGGTGGTGGTGGTGATCATCGTCGCGCTCCTCGCGGTGAACGCGGTGGGCCTCTGCGTCACGTCGGGACATCTCGAGATCCCGTTCTGACGCGGGTTCGAAGGTCAACCGAGTTTGGGGTTACGCCAAGGCCTCGCCGACTACCTTTACATTCATGGATGAGGTACAGCTTGATCGATCAGGTGACTGACCTCGAAGTCGCGATCCTTGGTCACCAAGATCCGGTCATCGTTGTCGGCAAGCGAGACAAGCCGCTCATCGGAAGTTCGGTTGCCGTCGGGAAGCTGAGACGTGTGCATCGCGTCGTGGCCAGCAGAGATGAGTTGTTGGAGAGTCGCCGCGGCAGCTGTGCGTCGACCAAGAACTTCACGCTCCGCCGAGCGGCACCACGCGGCGAACCCCGGCCGCAAGTGCGCCGTGCTCCAGAGCGGCGATCAGATCGTCCGGTTCGAGATCGGGGTAGTCCGCGAGGATCTCCGCGTGGGTCATTCCCCCCGCCAACAATTCGAGCAGATGCTCAACTGGATACCGCAGCCCGCGAATGACCGGTTGCCCATGGCACACGGCAGGATCCGAGACGATGCTGTCCAAACGGGACATGTCGTCAGCCTACGACAGCTATTGCCCGGTGGGGATCCAGTTGTCAGCGCGCTGGGCGTTCGCGGGCGGCGGGCTTACACACCGGCGCGGGAGAGCAACCTGCGGTATTGGTCGATGGTCCCTGGCAGCACACGCAGGTGGACAATCGTTCCCGCTGGTTTGTCCACGAGGTCAACGACCTCGCAGACCGCAGGAGTAAGAGGGGTACCAGCAACCACGACTTCGCCGGGCGCGATGATCGACGGATCGTTCGCCTGATCAAGGAAGGTCCACACGAAACCCGTCTCGTCTTCGCTGTTCAAATCGGCAGGAATGTCGACACGGGTCATCGCCCCTCCTCTCGTCCCTCAGCGTACGCGAACCACTCGAAGCTTCCCTATCGCACCCTCCGGCTACACCGTGATCGAGAGAGAAGCCCATCGACCGACGCACGTGAGAGGAGTGATCATTTGGATGCACCGGATTGCCGCGAGCCCCCACGCGACGTGTGGTTCAACCTTGAGGAAGCCCTGGAACTGCTCGCCGCGCTCGAGGACGCGCGCGATGCACTCATCGACGCGGGTCACCTCGGCATGGTCTCCCGAGTCGATGGCACCAAGGCTTGTTCGGGTCAGCCGAAAATGAGATGCGTCTCAGCGACGACCACAAGGCAACCTCTAGATGCACTCGCGCAGAGGAGGCAGTCGCGACGACCATGAGCAAGTGTGACCAGGGCGTGTCACACAGTTTGTGGCGACGGATCGGGGCGCACCCCGAGGCCGAAGGAGCGAAGGGCATCAGCACCGGTAGGAACGTCGTCGCGTTGACGAACATGGCGACCTGTGGTCGCCAGAACAACACGTTCGCATACCAGTCGCCGAGCATCGTCGCTATTGCCACCGGGCCTGATGCGAAGGTGAACCCAGTTCGGCGAGCCAAAGTCGTAAATCGAACGTCGCTCGTACGACAAGTAGACTGACGGCATGAGTACAGCCGCGGAGCAGCATGACCCGCCACACGGGCTCGCTTTGTTGCCGCGCGACCTGACCGCTGCCGAGCTTGCGGCAGCGCCCGTGCTGCGTTCCCTTGACGACTTGGCGATCGAGGACCTCAGCGACGAAGAGTTCGAGAAGTTCGACCGCGCAATTTCCGAGTGATTTTCCTCGTCGACACGGGCGTCTTCAGCGCTTCGCTGAGCAGGTGACCCAGCGAGCAATTGACGCCTCTCCTCACCCGGATGGTCGGACACCGCGTGTTACTCGCAACACAGACCGTGTTCGAACTCCGTTGCGGAGCAGCAGTCGCCAGTTGGGGCGAAGCACGACTCGAACGACTCGAGAACGCCATCGCGCACACCACGGTGGTTCCTGTCTCCGATGCTCTCGTCGCGACAGCGGCCCAGTTGCGTCACCTGTGTCGCATCGAAGGCCACCCACTCCACGACCGGGCACACGGCAACGACCTCTGGATCGCCGCCACCGCCGTTCACTTAGGTGTCCCGCTCTTGACGGCGGACAGCGTCTTCACCGCCTGCCCACGGTTGGAACTGGCGTAGCGCCCGACCTACTGGCCGGTGGGGATCCAGTTGCCGTGGAAGCCGTAGGGGACTCGACCCGGCAACAAGACGCGGGCGACGGGTTCGGCGTCGAAGCTCGCTGCGTCGAGGATCACCAGTTCGCCGCGGCCCTCGTTGGCGTCGTGCACCATCGAGATCAGCCAACCGTCATCCTCCGCCGCCCCCGCGTGGCGCGGTACGAACACGGCCTCCATCGTGCTACGCCCCGGCCCGTAGTCGTGCGTGCGCACGGCACCAAAACTCTTGGCCAGCGTCGTCGATCACTGCCTGGTGCACAGAACCGCGCGCCGGGTCGAGCGTCCAACGCTCAAGAGTCGGGATGCCCTCATTGGGACCGTTGCGATCAACGTCGAACATTCGCGGATGCTTGACCAGATCGATGACGATCCGCCCGTCGGGCACTTGAGTCCACCATGTCGTCGATGAGGAACAACGGCTCAAGCCAGGTCGGGGGCCATGTTGGTTCTCGTGGTTTTTACGAGGGGTCAACTGCCTTGTCCCAGCGCCACATCTCGCCCAGCCTGCTGTGGATAGCTGAGAGGCCGATTGCCAAGATCAGGGGTACCTGGTCAGCGGTATCCCCACCCGGGTCGACCGCTAGGCGAACTAGCTCATTGTGGACTCTGACATCCTCATCAAGGATCTCTTGGAGTCTGGGGTTGACCTTGACTTTGTTCTCATCTGGCATGGAATTCCTCCTATTAGTAGGCCGTCGGGCGTTCCAACAAAGGAACTTCTCCGCCTGATTCAGAACAAGCAGATCCGATACGTGATGGTTCGCTGAGGGAGTCACGCTCGCCTTCGGCGATAGGTCCACCGCCACGCGCCCTGAGCTTTGGAACGCGCTCGATGAGCTCGAGAGGACGACCGCGGTTGCAGGTCAGTTACCCGTGTTGAAGCGCAAGCGGATGCACATGAGGATCGACAACGAACTCGACGAGCTAGAGACTGGTCTCATTCACGCGCTCCTGCCAAAATCCTGAGGTAGAAATGGAAGTGTCCGTCATGGCCGTCGGTTCAGAATGACGTGATCTCGTTGGTCGGAAGAACCAGCAGGTCTATGACCCGACTCCTTCGATCGACCCAACCAGCCACTGCCGGGTCGAGCCAGGACAGCAAGTCCAAGATGCGCTGATGATCCTCAAGTAGACGTCGCTGGATGATGGGTTCGTGATGTGCAATCCGGTTCCGCAGGGTCCGCAACCTGTCCAACATGTCATGCAGCGCCGCCCGTTGTTGGCGCGGATAGAGAGTGCGGTGTAGAGCGGTGCGCCACACGTCCGTGTCGTAACTGTTAGCGAAGAGACTGGTCCAGAATCCGAATGACAGCTCCGCGACAAGCCGACCGTGGTCGTGCGCCTTACCTTGCCGAGTCAGCCGTTCGCGTGCATCGCTCAGCTGGCGCAGTTCCGGCCCATGCAGCACGGCAGTGCCGGTCAGCCATCCAGGATGGCGATGAGACATCTCGCGATCGACAGAATTCCGCAAGGTCACCTCGAGCGTTTGAAGTGGGGCATAGAACGCGCTACTGAGCGCGACGTTTGCCGCGTACAAGTCCCAGGCTGGCTTATCGCTTCCAGCCAACCTTCGATAAGTTGCGAATCGCTCGTCGGAGACCGAACGTATGAGGTTGGGCAGAGAGCCCTTGTCATCCATAGCAAACCCCCTCTACACTGGCCTTCGTAAGCCCCCGCGCAGCCTCTCCCGCTTGACGGTGATGCGGCCGGGGGCAGATTCGTTTTCAGCCATGAGCAAGTGTGACTCGGGCGTGTCACGCGGTTCCTGGTGACGGATCGCCCGCGCCTAACAGCTCCCCCGAGCTATTGGCCGGTGGGGATCCAGTTGCCGTGGAAGCCGTAGGGGACTCGACCGGGCAGTAGCACGCGGGCGACGGGTTCGGCGTCGAAGCTCGCCGCGTCGAGGATCACTAGTTCGCCGCGACCCTCGTTGGCGTCGTGCACCATTGAGATCAGCCAGCCGTCATCTTCCGCCGCCCCCGCATGGCGCGGCACGAACACGGCCTCCATCGTGGCGCGCCCCGGCCCGTAGTCGTGCGTGCGCACGGCACCGGTCTGGTAGTCGTGACGCAGCAAACCCGCGTGCTGCCAGTTGCCAAGCACGCGCACGCTGTAGCCATAGCGATGCTGGCGACCAACAAGGCGCTCATCGACGCGCGGAAACTCTTGACCAGCGTCGTCGATCACTTCCTGGTGCACCGAACCGCGCGCCGGGTCGAGCGTCCAACGCTCAAGCGTCGGGATGCCCTCGTTGGGGCCATGGCGATCAACGTCGAACATTCGCGGATGCTTGACCAGATCGATGACGATCCGTCCGTCGGGCAAGTCGTACGCATTGAGCGGATGAAACACGTAACACGGATCGATCTCCAGCACAGTCGCTTCGCCCACGGCCTCCTTGTCGAGCACCACCAGCCGGGCACCATTCTCCGGATGCCACAGATACGGCAGAAGACTGCCAGCCATCGCCGCATCGATATCGAAGATGCACGGCAGATCGAACAGCACAGCGCGGGTCTCGGTGATCGACAGGTCGTGCATCATCGGACTACCCGCGCCTGCTAACGCGACCACGCGCGTGCGATGGGGGACCGTCCAATGGGGGATTGCAGGTGGCTTAGTGTTTCACCAGCCAAAGGAGGAGTAATGACAAAGTCCAGCGTTCCGTCGAGGGCAAAGATCCTTGCCGTCGCGACAATCGCCCTCATCGCGCTGACGGCGATGGGGAACTTTGCGGGAACGCTTCGCCAAACAATTGTTCCCGAAGGAGCAATCGGCTCTATCACAGACATTGCTTCGCCATTCGTCAACAACGGCAAAGCCGGGAGGCTGATCGGGACGTGGAAGGCTTGGGAACTCCAACAGGCGAAGTCCGGGAACGCAGGTCGTGTCGTCGCGAAACCGGGCGATGTTGCAGGCGCTTGGTTGCTGATCGACACGGTTGTCTTAGCTCCGGCGCTCGCTGCTCTGCTGCTCTTCATTTCGAAACGGCGCCAGCAGTTGCCGCTACCGATGACTGCGGGATGGGTCAAGGCCGTACCAACTTTGGCAGGGCTCTATCTCGCGTGTGATTGGGCGGAGAATTTTGTAACCGCTGGTGAGCTCCTTTACTCGTGGCCACACCTTCTCACCCGCACTGTTTCCGGCGCGAAGTTGTTCTTCTTCGTTGTGGCTTTGCTCCCACTGTTGTTGTCAATGGTTGAGGGCATGCGGACACCCAAAGGGCGCGGAGAACGGCCCTTGCTTCCGATGCTCTTGCTATTGCGGGTGCCGGCGACGGGGTTACTGGGGATGGCGTCAATAATGTTGTTTCTCCCTGGGTCTGTCCGGCCGCAGCTGGTCGATGTCGTCCGCACGCTCAACTTCAATGAGGATTCGTGGGCGCTCGTGTTCGCATCTTTGGCGACCTGCTTGCTCGCAGCCGCTATTTGGGCCACAGGACACCTGGCCCTTGCCCGGGTGAATCGAGGAATCACACCGCATCCTTTCTCGCGGGAACGCAAGAAGGTTCGGCGTGTCGGGCTAACCGTGATCCTCGTGTCGTCATGCTTCACCCAATGGGGGCCCTGGGACGTTCTGCAGCCAACTCTCTGGGTCATCACAGCGATCGCCGCTCTGATGGTGATCTCCACCGCGATTCTTCACATAGAACCATCGCCTCCGGGCACCGACCAGAGATTCGCCTACGGGCGTGCGCTGGCAATCATGACTGCGGCACCGTTTCTGGTTCTCGCGGTGGCCGTCTTACGGTCTGCCGATCTGGTCGGCGAGGCCGAGAACAAAGTGTTTTCAATACTGATAGTTCTTGTTCTGGTTGCCGTCGCATGTTTCGTGTGGCTACTCATCGACCGTCATCGCGAGGCGAAGCTCCCGGTCGCGGTCGCCGTTGCTGTCGTCCTGTTGATACTGACCACGGTTGGCGCGGTCATTGTTGGCGTGTCACCGCTCGAATTCGGCTGGAAGTTCGGCTCGGTGGGCGTGTTGCTCTTCGCCATGGCCTCCGTGTGCATCCAGTTGAGCGCACTCGAACACCTCACCTGGAATACACCGAGCGGACTTTTCGCAGCGCTCGGTGTAAATCGGTTCCCAGCCGTGATGGTGACGGTCATCTCCGTGCTGGTGATTGGGCAGTTCGACTCCGGTGTTGACTACCACAAAGTGCGGGTGCACAACACGTCCGATGACGAGTCGAGTCGTGGCGAGCGTCGAATCGGGCGCAACATCGATGACGTCGCACGGGCAGCAGTGGCCGCGCACGAGCTAATGGATGGCACCAACGTGAGGCCCCTGATCGTGATAGCGGCCGCAGGTGGCGGAGGACGAGCAGCGTATTGGACCTCGCTCGTGGAGAACTGTCTGTTTGCCCACACCTCACCAGATCCTGCTACACCGCTCGACTCGTGTGCTCTGCCTGCAGACTGGAGTCAGGTTGCGATTGCGAGTGGCATCTCTGGCGGAAGTGTCGGTTTGGCAATGTTCGATGCCGTGCAATACGACATGAGCGGCGACGGCTGCGCAGCCGCGAACGGCAAGACACGGCCACTCGACTTGAAGAAGATGTTTAACGCCGAAGGCTTCCTGGACCCGACCATCGCCGCGTACGTGTACCGAGATGCAGTGTTCAACACATGGCGCCGGACAGATTTCAACGATCGCGCAGCAGTTCTCGAACGCTCGTTTGAAGAAAAGGTTCCTCAGATGGCCTGCGACTTCTTCGCCACACAGAATGCGAATACTGTTGATTCGGAAGGCGTTGCTTTGGAGACTCTCAAGACTCCGCTGCTCATGCTCAGCAGCGCGTCAGTCCGGGACGGATGCCGACTGAACGTATCCGTGTTCGATGGCTCCTTCGATGGCTCCTTCGATGGCTCCAGAGACGACGCGGCAAAGGAGAAAACGCTTCCGAGTTGCGTCGAGACAAGCCGTCGTGATGACCGCAAGCTGACAACTCTCGCCGCGACGCGGGACATCCTCGACTTCGTGTGCGCGAACGAGGACCTCAACATGTCGACCGCGGCCCTTCTGTCCGCCCGATTTCCATACGTGTCGCCCTCTGGAGCGCTGACCGCATGTGACGCCGAAGCGAACATCTTCACAGTGGACGGTGGCGTGATCGAGTCATCCGCCGCCGGGCCAGCCGCAGAGATCATCGATGCGCTTGTGGAGGAGATGGAGAGCGGCAACAACGACGACACCGACGACAGCAACGACGTATGCGTCCAACCGGTCGTAATCCAGATCGACAACGGCTACGTGGCGCAGGTGGCCTCCGAGTCCATCAGCCGTCCACCGGAGCTGCTGGCGCCGATCTTCGCCGTTGGTTCCTCCGCTGGTCTTGGCAGCGACCGAGCTCGCGAACTACTTGAGCTGGCCAGCACGCCGCGGTGCGCCGCCTTGCTCAAACCGGGCAACGCGTCCAACTTGCTCTTGACAGACACCTACATTCACATCTATCCGGAGGTGAGACCGGGAATTGAGGCGCCTCTTGGGTGGAGCCTGTCAGAAGCTGCGCGCGACGATCTTCACCTGCAACTGAGGTCGGCCCATAACAAGGAAGCCCTATGCGCAGCCAGCTATTGGTTGACTGGCGCCACGACCGACGGCGCGCCGTGCCCAGAATCCGACCCATACGTCAAGCCGGGCGGTTCGACCATGCTCGCGACCGAGTACTCATTGATGAAATGTGCGACAGTCTTTGCCCCGCTGCTGGGCCTGCTCGTCCTGGTGTGCTTTACCCGCCGCCAGCTCCGGAAGGGTCTATCGGCCACGTGGCGCGGGCTCCGGCAGGCGTTGTCAGCCGCAGGGCGCTGGCTTAAGGCAGTTCGTCGGCGCGTGTTCAGATCCCCACCCACCGTCGGGTGACCGTCAGTTGCACATCGCGCCCCCGGCATTGTGAAGTCTCACGCCTTACCTGACATATGCGCTGCGCTGACACGATCGGCTGGCCTCTGCAACACCACCACCTGAACCGGGCCGATTCACTGGCCGGTGGGGATCCAGTTGCCGTGGAAGCCGTAGGGGACTCGACCGGGCAACAGCACGCGGGCGACGGGTTCGGCGTCGAAAGTCGCCGCGTCGAGGATCACTAGTTCGCCGCGACCCTCGTTGGCGTCGTGCACCATTGAGATCAGCCAGCCGTCATCTTCCGCCGCCCCCGCATGGCGCGGCACGAACACGGCCTCCATCGTGGCGCGCCCCGGCCCGTAGTCGTGCGTGCGCACGGCACCGGTCTGGTAGTCGTGACGCAGCAAACCCGCGTGCTGCCAGTTGCCAAGCACGCGCACGCTGTAGCCATAGCGATGCTGGCGACCAACAAGGCGCTCATCGACGCGCGGAAACTCTTGACCAGCGTCGTCGATCACTTCCTGGTGCACCGAACCGCGCGCCGGGTCGAGCGTCCAACGCTCAAGCGTCGGGATGCCCTCGTTGGGGCCATGGCGATCAACGTCGAACATTCGCGGATGCTTGACCAGATCGATGACGATCCGTCCGTCGGGCAAGTCGTACGCATTGAGCGGATGAAACACGTAACACGGATCGATCTCCAGCACAGTCGCTTCGCCCACGGCCTCCTTGTCGAGCACCACCAGCCGGGCACCATTCTCCGGATGCCACAGATACGGCAGAAGACTGCCAGCCATCGCCGCATCGATATCGAAGATGCACGGCAGATCGAACAGCACAGCGCGGGTCTCGGTGATCGACAGGTCGTGCATCATCGGACTACCCGCGCCTGCTAACGCGACCACGCGCGTGGTGCGCACTCGCCCATCGGTGCCGACGATGATGTAGTGCACGCTGTTGCCCAGCGTCCACGAATACCCAACGACGTGCAGTTCGCCGGTCGCCGGATCGCGCTTCGGATGCGCGCTAAACGAACCCTGCAACGTTCCGTCGAAATCCGTGAAGCCCACCGTCTCCAATTCGTCGGTCAACTCCACCGGTAACCCGCCAGCCTCAACAACGGCAAACGTGCGGCCGGCATGACCGATCACGTTCGTGTTAGCCGCGAACGATCGCTCGGCCGGAAACGGATTCGGCTGGCTCGGTTCGCCGAGCAACTCACGCACACCCGGCGATCGCACCCAACGATTGCGATACCAACGCGCATTGCCATCGCCGAGGCGCACCCCATGCACCATTCCGTCGCCGGTGAACCAGTGGTAAGCCGCAGCATCCTGCGAACCAATCGGGTTCGGCCCATTACGCAAGTAGCGCCCATCGAGCTCCGTCGGAATCGTGCCAATCACTGTCAACGCAGAATCAGTGAGTTCCTCGGCGACGGGTGCAAGATTGCCTTGTAGGTAGATGTTGGTATTCGTACCGGTGGACATGGTGCTCCGATCGCAAGGGCGCTCGGACGGGACACTACGCGGAGACGGCTCGTCTTGATCGATTGGGCAACAAAGGGGCGAATCCGTTGCGCGTGTGCTCCACGTGATCCTGGGCTATTCCGGTTACCACCTTGTGAGCCGCCTCCACGAGGAGTGCGTTGGGCACCGCTGATCAACGCCATAGTCGACCCGAGTCTGGTCCCTGGGATCTTCGCCCTCATGAAACCGATGCCCGGCGCTGCTCGCGCTCACCGAAATTCCCCAGGTGTGCTTATCGAATTTCCTCACCTGTGAGGCGCGGTCAATGTAGCGGGTT